>OKSB01000467.1_pt1 | contig 44349 bp, 63 predicted proteins | sample 1601171 | NCBI WGS metagenome assembly OKSB01 (sample SAMEA3541496, study PRJEB24748) | human gut metagenome | biome: human gut; feature: human-associated habitat; material: faeces | place: China | collected 2012 | reverse complement strand
GGACGGGGCGAACGCCCTTACAGGCAGCGGCACAATGGCCGTTGTAGCCACCGTCACGGACAGCAGAGGGCGCACGGCATCTGTTACCCAGAACATCACTGTGAACGCGTACAGCGGCCCTGGAATCCAGGATTTGACCTTTTTGCGCGGCGACTACTCCGGCGGGGCGTGGACGGATAACGCCATGGGCGACGACATTAAACTGACGTTTACACTTTCCATCCAGCTGACCGGGAACAAGGCCACCGTGGAAATCACGGGGACCGGCAATCTGACCGGCCAGACCTCCGGAGCGAAAACCGTGTATCTGGTGGACTATGGCACCGACTCCACCGGCGTTGTTCAGGTCAAAGCGACCGATGCACTGGGCGGTACGATGACCCGGGAAATTACCATTCCCACCGTTGCCGTGCCAATGAACATGAACTTTGATTTGCAGGCAATCTGTTTTGGTGGCGTGGCGGAAAAGGAAAAGACGGTGGAATTTAAGTGGCCCATCCATTACATGGGCAAGGCCCTCCTCGATCTCCTGCACCCGGTTGGTAGCATCTTCCAGTCCACAGATTCTACCTCCCCAGCAGACCTGTTTGGCGGCACCTGGGAGCAGATCAAAGACAGGTTCCTTCTGGCGGCGGGCGACTCCCACGCGGCTGGCTCTACAGGCGGCGAGGAGACCCACACACTGACCAAGGCGGAAATCCCGGACCACAACCACACTTTCAAGTACACCGGGCAGTCCGTGACAACCGGCGTGAATGCCGTTCGCCTGTACCAGGCCGCAAGCAACCAGTACAACGAGTATTCCGGCGGTCAGTCCTCCGATTGCGGCGGCCAGGCCCACAACAATATGCCGCCGTACCTGGCCGTGTACACATGGCGCAGGACGGCGTAAAGGAGGGAGCATATGCCCGAAATCAACATCAAAGTCCGCGACAAATGCGCCGAGGGCGAGGGCGTGATTATCTGCAACAACAGCGACTACACGGTGCTCTGGGACCTTGACGAGGAATGGACGCCTTACGACACCAAGACCATGCGGGTGAACCTGGCGGACGGCACCTATCAGGACGTGGTGTTCACCGGCAATTCTGCGCCCCTGCCGGTGCTGACTGCTTCCGGCTGGGTGTCCGTTGGCTTGTATGCCGGAGATATCCACACGTCCCGTGCCGCCCGGCTTCTGGCGCTGTCCTCCGTACTTACCCCCGGCGGTTCCCCTGCCGCCCCGGCAGAGGACGTATATGCGCAGATCATGGCCAAGCTTAACGAGCTTTCTACCGTCTCCCCGGAGGATATCGCCAAAGCCGTGGAGGACTACCTGACGGAGCACCCTGCGGCCTCCGCGTCCATGCGGGTGGAGGGTGGCTATATCCAGTTCTCCGCCGATGGGAAAACCTGGGAAAACGTGATTGCCCTGGCCGATCTCAAGGGTGCGCCGGGCTCTCCCGGCTCTCCTGGTTCTCCCGGCAAAGACGGCCTAACCCCTCATATCGGCGACAACGGCAATTGGTATCTGGGCGACACTGATACCGGCAAACCTGCACGCGGCGCACCCGGCGCAAAAGGAGACCCCGGCAAGGATGGTGCGGGGATGGACGTCACCGGTGCAACCGTCGACCAAACCGTCAAAATCGCGGCGGTGGATGGCAACGGCGTGCCTACCGCGTGGGAGCCGGTGGATATGCCGTCCGGGAGCGGGGAAAAGGCGTGGATTCTTGTGGCGGATACTGTGACAGAAGAAGATGCCGTTGGCGATCAATGGTTTAGATGGAATAAAGATATAGCTGGGAACACTTTTTCTTATTCAGAACTTATAGTGAAAGTCACTCCAAAGTATACGGATAACAATTCTCACAATGTAATGGTCTCGCTGGAAAACAACAAAAACTACTGGTTATACGATAGTGTTCTTAAAAATGGTGTCCTTGGCATTATGCATTTTAAGATTATCCTTTCTGAAGGGTTGGGATTGGTGCGAGGGGAGTGGACAAAGGACTCTAACCATCATGGAGGATCGTACGCCACTGTAAACTTGTGGGCAGCGAGTAATTCGGAATTCTTTATTCCTGTTCCAACAAGTGTACAGATTGGATTACGAGATTCTCCCCTGGCCGGGACGCAGATTCAGGTATATGTTCGATGAGGTACGAAGATGAAAATATACGAAAACGGCGTAATCCGCGAAATGACGCCCGAAGAAATCGCGGAAATGGAGGAAGCTCGCCTCCGCTACGAGGCAGAAGAAAAGCATCGCCCCCTCTCCACCGAGGAAGTTCAGGCGATGATGATAAAGGCCCAAATCAACACGCTTTCCGTGGACGATGCAACGGCCCTCCGTATGGCGGCATTCTATCCCGAATGGGAAAGCGGGAAGGCCTACACGGCTGAAAATGGTTGCCCAGTGGGCTATAAGGCAGTCCGGGCCGGAAAGCTCTGGAAGCTTCGGCAAGAGCACACCTCACAGGATAGCTGGGCGCCAGGCTCTACCGGCACAGAATCCCTCTGGGAGGAAATCTGTGAACAGCACGATGGCACGAAATACGATGCTATCCCCTACAACGGCAATATGGCATTAGAGGCCGGGAAGTATTACACCCAGGACGGCGTATTATACAAGTGTATCCGAGATACCGGGAATCCCGTATACCATGCCTTGAGTGCGTTGGTGGGAACCTATGTGGAGGTGGTTGAAAATGGCGCTTGAAAAAGTGGTGTACGAGGATAACGTAACGGTTATCACTGCCGCCCAGCTGAATGCTATCCAGGATGAGATCATACGGGTGAGTGCTGACAAATCCATGGGCCTGTCGGGTCTGGCGGCGGATGACCAGATCATGGTGTCCGCCGTGGATGCAGACGGCAAGCCTACCAGTTGGCGGAAAAAGTACCGGGACATGCTCAACGTCCGGGACTTCGGGGCCAAGGGCGACGGTAGCACGGACGATACAGCGGCCATTCAGGCGGCCATTGACAGGGCTGCATCGACGCTGGCCATGGCCGTGTATGTCCCGGCGGGCACCTACATCATCACCGCGCCGCTGGTCATCCAGACCTACAGCGATGCGGTGACCACCATCGACGGCGTCAAATGGTGGGAGGGCCGCAGTCCGGCATTGATCGGCGAGAATCCGTCCACCGCCATCATCAAGAAAACCGGCAATGCCGCCAAAACCATGCCCACGGTGGACAGCTGGTCCGGCGGCTGGGGAGCCATTGACGCCGCTATCATCCTGGGCCGCACGGACGGCGCGGAAAAGGGCAGCGGGCCGGTGCTCCGGAATCTGTCCATCAAGAACGCCTCCACGGCGGCGGAGCACTGGGCCATCTACGGCGACCGCAGCCGCTGCACCATCGAGCACTGCAATATCCGCACCGGCAGCCACGGCATTCGCCTGCACAGCTTTTTCAACCGGCTGGCGGACCTGTATCTTGTGTGCGCCTCCAATGCCGTCCACATCGACTACGGCACCAGTACCGTCCTGGAACGGGTCTATTGCAGCGGCGCGGCCAACCCGTATATCATCCAGTCCGCCTACAGCACCCTGTCGCAGGTGTGCTGCGACGGCGGCACAGGGACGATTTTCAGCATCACCGGCAACGGCGTGGTGCTCAACGGGTGCGGGGCCGAGTCCAAGGACGCGGCGGTGTATGTCTCCGCCGGGGTGGACAGCAATCTCACCATTAACGGCTTTTACGGCTGGCGGCAGACGGCAGGCGTGCCCATCATGATGGCCAACCGCGCAGCGGTCACCGTGTGCGGGCTCCAGCTCTACGAGCGCAGCGCCGACACCTACACCAACACAGCGCTTGTGGACGTAACCGGCCCCACCGCGCAGATTGCGCTGTCTCTGATCGGGTTTTCCATCATCCGGTCCGCCGGTCGTACCGGGCAGCTGCCCGACCTGCTGGCCACGATCCCCAGCGCAGACAGCAAGATTTTTCTTGCGACAGATGGGCTTAACGGCTACTTCTATCCTACCCCTTCCGGGCTGGTGCCCTACGATGGCTACGCCAGCGGAAACCGGCAGTATCTGGCGGATACCGTTGCCCTGCCCGGTCAGGGCGGAACGCTGGACGCGGATAAGTATTACCCGGGCATGTCCGTCTGGGACAGCAGCCTGGGCAAGCCCAAGTGGTGGACCGGCTCCGGATGGTGGCAGCCTGTCGCCGCGCCCATCACCCCGGCGGATACCTCGTTCGTCCAGGCCGCCGAGGGCGAATACCAGCAGCAGCCGAATTTTACGAATGCATTAAATACGGCTGACCCAGATTTTAAGCCCAACACTAGACTCAATGGCTCCGGCGGAGAAAGCACGGACGTGCGGACCTACACCATGTGGACAAGCGGTTACATCGGGTGCAAGGCCGGGGACGTGATCCGGGTGCGCTGCCCGGATGGCACCTTTGAGAGCGGCGGCGGCTCCATCTGGCCCATTGCCGTGCAGTACAACGCCATGAAGGATTCTACTGGCGCTGTGACATACAAAGCCACCTCTGGGACCTCTTATGATGCGGTATTTGACAGCGACGGCAAGGGCTTTAGTATCACCATTAACGATCTCGGTGTGGCGTTCATTCGTATCGTGGGCAACGGTGATGCCGCCGGGGCCATCATCACCGAGAACCAGGAGATCGCCTATAAGCAGGTGTGGGTGGGCACCCCCATGCAGTTCGGGGACGAGGTCAAGCAGAACATGGCCAACGTATTTGTGCAGGCCCCCAACGGCACCCTGTACACCATCGCCGTGGACAACAGCGGCAATCTGTCGGCCAAGGCATTCACGCAGTAATCACGCCGCCCAAGGCGGCAGGAAAGGAGATTTTACAACATGAAAGAAAACACGATCAAGGCCGCGCTGGCGGCTGCGCTGGGGGCGCTGTGCGCTTACGGCATCCAGCTGCTGGTGCCGGTGCTGGTGCTGCTGGTGGTGATGGTCCTGGACTACATCACCGGCATGACCAAGGCATGGAACGCCGGGGAGCTGTCCTCCCGGGTGGGCCTGTGGGGCATCCTGAAAAAGGTGGGCTATCTGGTGATTGTCGGGGTGGCCTGCGTGGTGGACTGGCTGCTGCGCTACGGGGCGGACAGCCTGGGCTGGAACTGGCCGGTGGACTTTTTGTTTGCCAGCATCGTCATCATCTGGCTGGTCATCAACGAGCTGCTGTCCATCCTGGAGAACGTTTCGGCCATTGGCGCACCGGTGCCGGGCTTTTTGCAGGCCCTGCTAAAAAAGCTGAAGGTACACACCGAGGACACGGCAGAGGAGAACCTGCCGGGAGAGGAGAATAGCGATGAGTAAGAAGGTCTACATCAGCCCCAGCGACCAGGTGAGCAACGCTTACGCCTGGGGCAACACCAACGAGCACGTCCAGTGCCAGAAGATCGCCGAAGCGGAGGCGGCAGCCCTGCGCCGCAGCGGCGTGGAGGTGAAGCTGGCTGCCTTCGGCACCACCATGGCCCAGCGCTGCGCCGAGTCCGACGCCTGGGGCGCGGACATCCACAACTGCGTCCACACCAACGCCTGCAACGGCAAGGTCATGGGCACCCGGCTGTTCTGCTACGCAATCCCCGGCAAGGGGTACAATGCATGCAAGGCGGTGTTTGCGGAGCTGGCCCCGCTGTCCCCGGGCACGTCCGAGAACATCCAGGCCAATTCCCGGCTGTACGAGGTGCGCGTGCCCGACGCGCCCAGTGTGTACTGCGAGTGCGAGTTTCACGACACCGCCGAGGGTGCCAAGTGGATCGTGGAGCACACCACGGACATCGGTGAAGCCATCGCCAAGGGCCTGTGCGAGTATCTGGGCGCGGCCTATGTCCCGGCCGGGCAGGAGGCCCCCAAGCCCGCCGAGCCTGCCCAGGGCGATACCCTGTACCGGGTCCAGGTGGGGGCCTTCGCAGTCCGCGCCAACGCCGAGAAGATGCTCCAGCGTTTGAAGGACGCCGGGTTTGACGGTTTTATCCGGGAAGGTTCAAGATGATGTGAAGAGAGCGTCAAAGTAACGGGTTTAAAAATCTGGACGAAACCGGGGCAACGATGCGCCGACCCCCTGTTTCCGCCAAAGCTCCGCAAGTCCACGGCGAATATAATCGCCATGAATACAACTTACCGAGACATCCGCGCAAAGCTGCGCAGTATGGCCCCTCAGCGTGCCATTGATTACATCGCCGCGCTTGATCTTCCGGGAGACGAGGCGTTTTGCATCATCGCGTGCGACGTCAAGCAACAATCCAGACAGCAGGTGGCAAACAGGCTGTTTGCGTCGGTCGAGTATGTCAAGAAGCGCCGCCGCAACGGTTACCAAAAGATTGCCGACCATATCAAAAACCCATAAAGTAAAGACCCAACAAAGACCTTTTTCAGGCTCTTTGTTGGGTCTTTTTTGCTGTATTTTATAGATATACAAGGGGGTGCGGCGAAATGAGCGTAATGGAACGGCTGTTGATGTGTGGGTATACGGCGGATATGGCACGTGATATATGCAATCAATACGAAGATGACGCCGCTGGATTGCTTTCCCTTGCGCGAATTGTAGAGCTTTTCCACGACGATAGGCGCGAATATGTATAGCTATTACAATGGAAATCCACGAGGTAAAAATGTAGGCGATTGTACCGTCAGAGCCATATCGAAAGCCACCGGTATGGACTGGGGCGCAACGTATCTTGCACTTGCAATAGAAGGGTATTTGGATGGCGATATGCCGTCTGCAAATGCTTGCTGGGGCCGGTATCTCCGCAGCATCGGATACCGGCGGTACATCGTGCCGGACACTTGCCCTGATTGCTACACGGTGGGACAGTTTGCGGAGGATCACCCGGTAGGCACCTATATTCTGGCCCTGTCCGGTCATGTGGTCTGCGTGCAAAATGGCACGATCTGGGACAGCTGGGACAGCAGCAATGAGAACGTATTGTATTACTGGGAAAGGACGGATAAAGCATGAACTATCCTTACTACGGAAACCCCTATATGCCGCCGATGCAGGACAACCTTGCCCAGCTGAGGCAGCAGCAGATGCAGGCCATTCCGCCGATGCCGCAAAATCCTCTGCCGCAGAGCGGCGTGCAGTGGGTATCCGGCGAACAGGAGGCAAGAAGCTGGATGGTCGCGCCCAATGCGGCGGTGGCGCTGTGGGATTCTACGGCTCCCACGGTGTACCTGAAACAGGCCGATGCAAGCGGCAAGCCGACGCTCAAAGTATACGACCTTGTAGAGCGGCTTGCAAGCGCCCCTGACGCGCAGAAAGCGCCCGCTGCGGAATATGTGACCCGTAAAGAGTTCGACGCGCTGGCGGCGCTTGTGAGCGAAATGAAGGGCAAGAAGCAAAAGGAGGAAAAGAGCGATGAATAATCCGTTTTTCGGTGCAATGGGCGGCGGCAACGGCTTTATGCAGATGGTGCAGCAGTTCCAGCAGTTCAAGGCAAATTTTCATGGAGACCCCAAAGCAGAGGTCGAAAAACTCTTGCAGAGCGGGAAACTCTCACAAGCTCAGCTGAACCAGTTGCAGCAGATGGCGAAGCAGTTCCAAAGCCTGATGCAGTAAGCAAGTTTAAGCAAAGTTTAAGCAAAGTGTTTGCTAAATTGTTAGGTTAATCAATATCGTGGCCACGATTTGATAATAAAAAACTGAAAGGAGTTTTTCTATGTCTCTTTCTTCTGACGGCGCTCCCATGCTGACAATGCCCGTGGCACCCACTAACTCCGGCGGCAACGGCGGTTTTGGATGGGATGGTAATGGCAGTTGGTTCATCATCATCCTGTTCCTGTTTGCCTTCCTTGGCTGGGGTAATAACGGCTGGGGCAACAACGGCGGCAATTCCGGCGGCGTGGTAGACGGCTATGTGCTGTCTTCCGATTTTGCCAACATTGAGCGCAAGATGGATCTCATCAACGGTGGGCTGTGCGATGGCTTCTATGCCGCGAACACCACGCTGCTGAACGGCTTTGCCGGTGTCAACCAAAACATGAACAACGGTTTCCAGACCGCTGAACTGTCCCGCGCCAACCAGCAGGCCGCGCTGATGCAGCAGCTCAACGCCATGCAGATGCAGGCTGCCGAGTGCTGCTGCAACACCCAGCGCAGCATCGAGGGCGTGCGCTACGACATGGCCGCGCAGGCGTGCGACACGCGCAACACGGTGCAGAACGCGACCCGCGACATCGTGGAAAATCAGAACGCCAACAGCCGCGCCATTCTGGACTTCCTGACCAACTCCAAGATGCGCGATCTGGAGAGTGCAAATCAGGAGCTGCGTCTGGCGGCGTCTCAGTCTGCGCAGAACAACTATCTTATTTCGCAGCTTCGCCCGTGCCCTTCTCCCGCTTACATTACCTGCAACCCGTGGGCGGGTAGCGGCTATGGTGGATGTGGATCCGGTTGCGGCTGCTGATAACTGCATAGCATAGCTTTTTGTTGGCAATGTTTTGTTAACGTCAACAAAATGTTCGGCCCCGTGCCGATACTAAACCAAAGCGGCGGGGCAATAGCCCTGCCGCTGATTTTATGAAAGGAGTTTTCTATGCCTGAATACACTGCGATTGCCACGCAGACTGTGGCGGCAAATCAGAATGTGCTTTTTACCGAGGCACCGATCCCCTGCACAAAGGGCCTTATCACTCACCGGGTAGGCTCCGGCCTGTTTAACCTTCGCGGCAACTGCTCTCAGTGCCGCGCCCGCTACAAGGTGGACTTTATCGGCAACATTGCCGTAAGCACCGGCGGGACCCCAGGCCCCATCTCCGTTGCCATTGCGGTTGACGGTGAACCCCTGCTGTCCTCCGTTGCGACGGTTACGCCCACGGCTGCGGAGGCGTTTTTTAACGCAGCGGCATCCGAGTACGTTGACGTTACAAAGGGCTTCTGCGCGTCGCTGTCCATCCGCAACGTGAGCGGCGAAGCCATTGACGTGAGAAACGCGAACCTTATCATTACCAGAGTTTGCTGAGAAAGGAGAACACAATGGGAATGAAATCTATGTATAATCTGCGCGACATGCTCTGCAAGGAGCTTGACGAAATCGCCCGCAAGGGTGAGCTTGGCGCGGGAGACCTCGATATCGCGCATAAGCTGACCGACACCATCAAGAACATCGACAAGATCGAGACGCTTGAAGAGGGAGGCTATTCCAGCCGCTATCACGACGACGATATGCGCAATTCGTACGGTAGGGGCGTCTCTTACGCGAGGCGGCACTATGTCCGCGGGCATTACAGCCGCACGGACGCAACTGAGCACCTGCGCAGCCAGATCAACGATATGATGCGCGAGACTGACGATGACCGCATCAAGGATGCCCTGCGTCGCGCAATGGACATGATGGAGGAATAAAGGGGGTAGGCCCCGATGATCGACGAAAAGGAGCTGCAGCTTTGGATCTCTCGCCTGGAAACGGAAGAATCCAGCTGGGCGAACTACGAGAGGCTTGCGGCGCTGTATACCATCCAAAACCAGAACCGGGAGCCGGTGAGGGAAACTCGCATGGTTGAGTCGTACTCTGCGGCCCCTGCGCCTGATAGCGATTTCCTCCGCGCGGTGGCCCGCGTTGACCCGGCCCGTGCGTGGGAAGTGATGGACGAACTCATGGACAGCTTGAAGGTCGTCAACGAGCGAGTGTATAACAGCGTTATGCGCAAGCTGGAAAAGTGAAAAATCCCCCGTCATTTACGGCGGGGGATTTTTTAGGCATATTTGCCCTTTATGTCCGTGAAGGTAAAATATGCCTAACGGGGCGTTACGAAAAACGCGCCATCGTTGTCTGCATCAATCCGCCTGATGAAGCGCGTCCAAAATTCCTTTTTTTCATCGCGGGAATAGGTTTCGTATTCTTGCAGCTCCTTTTTTAGCGCGTCCAAATTGATTTCTGGCCTTTCTTCCGTAGCTTCAAGTGCTTTTTTCAAGCTCGCATACTCCCGCTTGTATTCGTCCAACTCAATCAGATCGTTTAGGTATAGCGTTTTTAGCTTGCCCATTTTCTTTCGTATTGAGTCCGCGCTTTGCGTGGGCTTTTTATCTGCCTTTTTATAGTACCGATTGTTCCGTTCTGCGATTCCCTCCATCTCGTGTAGTAGGTAGTCTTCCAGCGCATCTTCTCGGATCCTTTTTGTATGCGGGCAAGCGGAGTTGTCAAGCATCCGCGTCCGGCATCGGTAGTATGTATATGTTTTTTTTACGGTTTCCGATTGCATCGTTTTCCCGCACTCTTTGCAGCGCAATATCCCGGAAAACAGATACACGCGATCTGTGTCAACTCCCGCACAGCGTTGTGACCGATGCTGAATAATATCAGTTACAAGGTCAAAGTCCTGCTTGCTTACCAGCGCGGGACAGGCGTTTTCGATTCCGTACACCTCCCCGATGTAAAGACGGTTACGGAAATAGTTTACATACTTGCTATACGCTCGGTCAATGCCCCATGTATCAAGCATATATCGCTTTACGGCAAGGACACTTTTTAGCCGGATAAACGCGGCAAACATATCTCGCGCCGCATCTACCGTGCCGTTATCAATCTGGTATTGCCTGTCCTTGATGGCATACCCTAAAGGCGCTTTTGAGCCTGCCGGTTGCCCTTTTGCCCGTTTGCCGTCGTTTATAAATTTGATTCGTTCGCTTGTGCGGTCTGCTTCGTCCTGCGCAACGGAGAGCATGATATTAACCTTTAATCGCCCGGACGCGGTTCGCGTCTCGTAGTCCTCTTCCGTCGCTTGCCAGGTCACGCCGTACTGGTCGAGTTGCGTTTGCACATCGTAATACCCCGCGACATTTCGAAACCATCGGTCGAGCTTAATAAATAAGATCGTGTCTACCTTCCCCACTTTGCAATCGCCCAGCAGCCGCAGGAGCGCCGGACGTTTTTTATACGGCTTTCGCGCGGATATTCCCGCGTCCTCATAGATACCCGCCACGGTCATTTTGTGTTCTTGGGCATATCTTGTCAGCGCATCTCTTTGCTCTTGCAATGACAGGCCATGCCGCGCCTGTTCGTCGCTCGACACGCGGATATACAGTGCTGCTCTCATCACCGCTCCCTCCAAAATCCGTAATCTGCGCAATGCAAATCGACATACACGCACCACGCGGTCAGTAACACCACCACCACAAATAAAATAAAAATCACGGCGTTGCGGATATGGACACCACGCCGCATAATCTCGATCATGTCTTCCTTTGCGTCAACATGGCGCTCCAGCTCGTCATTTCGCGCCTGCAAGGTCTCTTCGTTCCTTGTCAGCCGTTCGGAAATTCCGAACACCTCGTCAAGTGAGATCCCAAGCGCCTTGCAGATAGGCGCGACGGTGTAAATAGACGGGGCTTTGGAAAACTTTGAAAAGAAGTTCTGCACGGTGGACAGCGGCACGCCGGAAGTGTCTGAAATTTCCTGATAGGTCAGTTTCAATTCTGCCTTGCGGATTTTGCACACCTCTTGGATGTTCATTTATACCACCTTAATTTCTTCGATTTTCACGCCGCGAAGTCACAAGATGAGGGCTTGCCGAACCTCGTCGAGCGCTGTCTTATTGCAAGGTTTTGGCGTTGAAATAGTTAAGCAAAGCGGAGTATGGTCAAATCATGCAGCGGCAACCGCTCCGTGCTGTCTGCACAGAGCCCCCGCCGTTGTTGCGGAGACGGCGGGGGCTTTTCTCTTACTTCATACCAAGGAGTTTGCCAAGTTTTCTTTGCCGCCCCGCTTTGGTCGTGGGAATCCCAGTTGCTTTTGAAATTTTTCTTTTCATCTTTGTGATTCCGAGCGCACGTTTCCAGCTAAAGGACAGGCCGGGGATTTTGCTCTTCGCCATTTGGCGCACCACCTTTTGGTTTTATATTTTCGACTGCACAAAGTGCAATAATCGACATATAGCCCCGTTACTATAATTATTTGGAGGGACACAAAATGTTGTGCGAAGAAGAAAACCATGCTATTCTTATTAGAGAGCGCCTAAAATCTGAGGTGCTATCACTTACTGACAGCCAGGCGGAATATGTTTTATGGAGGCTGGAATGTTTATTGCAAGAAGAGAATTAAATAATCTGCGGGAAGAAAACCGCAAACTTAAATTGCAGCTTGCAGAGGCGCAGGAAGCGGAGCGAGAATACAACCGCCGATCTGCCATCATTGACAAAGCGGCGCTTCCGAAATGCAAAAGCATCGCGTGCTCTGGGTGCAAGCATGTTGTGGTCCGCTATACTACTTGGGGTGGTTGGTACGTTCTTGGCTGCGGGAAAGACAATCCCTGCAAAGACTACGAGCCGACAGACATTACCCCCGAAAAAGCTGAAGCTATCCGAGAGGCGCTGAACATTCAGTGGCAATATAATTAACCAGAGAACAAGCAATTCAGCAGAAACCCGAAAACAGCACCTATTGCAGCAACGAGGCAATCCCTCGCCGTTATAGACCACGCTTGGGAGTTTTCTTTCTGCGCATATGCAAGATAATTAGCCCCTCTTTGGCGAGCAATAAGCCCTCGCTTTTCGCCATTTACAAGGCAATATGCAAAGCTATGACCGCAGAGTACATCAGCATCATTTTCATTATGCGCGGTTATCAATACGGCATCGGTTCGCGCTTGCTTTAAAAGCTTTAGCTGCGCCTTTGTCAAAGCGATATACGGGAAGTCATCTTTCTTGTTATCAAGATCGCTTTCCCACTTTTGCCGCTCTGCATCGGTCAATATCTTATCATGCGGATTAGTCGGAATAAAAACATTACTCATAGTACTTGTTTTGCGCTCAATACAATCGGAAGGAGTTTTTCACACTGAGCGTCGGACAAATCATCAATAGCTACCAATAGCGCTTTCTTTGCTGCGCTTAAGCCCTCGCCCTCTGTGGCGGGGGCTTTTTCGTTCTCGCTCGGCGTTATTCCCGCCAGCTCAAGAATAGACGCCCCCAAGTAATTTGCAATTACTTCAATGGTTTCAAACGGCGGGCTTTTTTTGGAATCTTCCCACTTACCAATCATTCCATTCCCAAGGCCAAGGTCTTTCTCTATTTGCTTGATCGAGGTCCCGCGTATTTGCGCAAAGCTTCTTATGTTTTGGACGATGATTTTATTACGTGTATTCATAGGAAAAAATATTTCTTTTGTAGCGAGTTAGCTATTGACAAGTAGCAGATTTTCTACTATAATAGCTTTCAGAGGGTGACAAAAACCAAGCCCCCACCGAATGCGGGCCTTAGAAAATGTTGAATTATGTCTGCAAAACTATAATAGCGCATTTTCTATCTTCTTGTCAAGAGCGTGGGGGCAATTCCCTCAAAATTTTCTATGCTACGCTATAGAAAATTCGCATTGTCAAGGACAATGCGAATAAGTGTGAAAGGAGGATCGAGAGTGATTTATGAGAACGTCAAGCGCCTTTGCGATGAGCGAAATATCAGCATTTGGGCGCTTGAGAGAGCGTGCGGCATCGCAAATGGCGCGATTGGGAAGTGGAATGGCAGTATCAATGCTCCGCGCATTGACACCGTGAAAGCCATCGCCGACTACTTCGGCGTTACCGTGGACGCGCTGCTGAAATCCAGCGATGGGCAGTAAAAAATGCCCCGCCCAATGTTGCAGCATCGAGCGGGGCGGGTGGGACAAATCTTAGGCTTAGATATGTGTCCTGTGGCTATTTTAGCACAGGGGAAAGGAAAAGGCAATGAGTAAAAAGCCAGAGTACAAAATCATTTGGGTCACGCCCCCTGACCCCGTAAAGCTGGGGACGATCATGGGCGAGATTTACGCCAGGAACAGAGGACTTGAGTTTGTCGGCCTTGTGCCGAACGGCAAGGATAGCGGAGGTGCGAAATGAGCGCGTTTGCATGGGCGCTGACGTATATCGGGGCCGCTACGGTGAGTTATCTGTTTATGTGGCTGCTGGACAAACTGGACAGGCCGGGGAAGTAAAATTAATAGGGAGGGAAGACGATGCGGGACGTGCTGAAAGCGGCGGGGCGACCGGTATATGGAGGAGGACGAGGAATGAGCATCATTGTCCTTCCGGAGACCCTTGAAGCATGGAAAGAAGAGCGGAAGTACGGCATCGGCGCATCCGACGCCGGGGCCATGATGGGGATGAGCAACTGGAAAAGCAATGAAGAGCTTTGGCTGGAAAAAACCGGGCTCCGGGAGCCGGAGGATATTTCCGGGAAGCCATTCGTCCAGTATGGGCATGACGCGGAGCCGCACCTGCGGGCGCTGTTCTCCTTGGACCATCCTGAAATGGAGGTTACATACGACAGCCCATACAAGATCATCCGCAACAGTGAGTACCCGTTCATCTTCTGCACCCCGGACGGAGAGCTGACGGAGCGGGAGACGGGCCGCCATGGCGGGATGGAGATCAAGACAACGGAGATCAAGAACCCCGGGCAGTGGGACCATTGGAATGGCCGCATCCCGGACCAGTATTACTGCCAAGTCATCTGGCAGATGATCGCCGCCGGATGGGAATTTGTATGGCTGCTGGCGCAGATCAAGTGGACCGACCGGGAGGGGAATCACCGGAAGGACACCAGGGAGTATCTGATCGAGCGGGAAGAGGTTTTGGACGATATCCAAAGCACCAAGGCGGAGGGAATCAGATTTTGGCGTTCTGTGGAAGCAAAAAAGCGCCCAAACCTGAAGCTCCCGGAGATTTAACGAGAAAAGGAGAAAAGACCATGGAATTTATCATGAGCACGGATTTGACCACCGCACTGCCGAAGGAAATCGGCTTCAACTTTGAGGAGCTGAAGGCGGAGCTGGCTGAGAAGCTGGACTATTACAACAACCTGGTGGTCACGGAGGACACCATCAAGGAGGGCAAGGCCGAAAAGGCCAAACTGAACAAACTGCGGGAGGCCGTGGAGTCCAAGCGCAAGGAGATCAAGAAGGAGTGCATGGCGCCCTACACCGATTTTGAGGCCAAGGTCAAGGAGCTGGTGGCCATGATCGACGCCCCGGTGGCCGCCATCGACGGGCAGCTAAAGGTTTTCGAGGAACAGCGCCGGGAGGAGAAGCGGAAGGCCATTGAAACTGTTTACGACGAGATTGTGCCGGACGAGATCAAAGCCATCATGCCTTTGGATCGTATTTTTGACCAGCGATGGCTGAATACCACATTCAAGATTGAGGCCGTGGGCGAGGCCATCGGAAACCTGGCGGATAATATCGACGACGATCTGACCGTGCTGGACACCATCGAACCGGAGTTTTCCACCGCCGTCCGGGCAAAGTACATGGAGACGCTGGACATCGGCGCAGCGTTGCGCCACAAGAAGGCCCTTCAGGATGCCGCAGAGGCCGCCAAAAAGCGGGAGGCATCCATGGCAGTGGATAACGAAAAAATTGTGGAGCAGCCCCGGGTTCAGGAAAAGCTGTACCTGCTGCGGCTGGAATTCCATCTGACACAACCACAGGCAACGGCGCTGAAGCAGTTCCTTTCCAGCAACGGCATCCAATACACGAAGATTTGAGGAGGAGAATACCATGGCATTGAATAACAGCATTGCAGCGACGAAAAAGACAGCCAACGACAAGGTTGTGGATTTTAAGTGCGGTGAGGAGGTCGTCAGGCTCTCCCCGAATATCATCCGGAAGTATCTGGTGAACGGAAACGGCGCCGTGACGGACCAGGAGATCGTGATGTTCCTGAACCTCTGCCGGTTCCAGCATTTGAACCCGTTCCTGCGGGAGGCTTACCTGATTAAGTACGGGAACAGCCCGGCCACCATTGTGGTGGGCAAGGATGCCATCACGAAGCGGGCCATGCGGAACACCGCATTTTGCGGGCAGCAGGCGGGAGTGGTGGTTCTGAACACAGAAACCGGAGTCATGGAGAACCGGATCGGCGCCATCGTCTTGAAAGGCGAGGAGCTGGTGGGCGGCTGGGCCAAGGTTTTCGTCCGCGGATACCAGGAGCCCATCGAGATTTCTGTGGCATTTGAAGAATACGTCGGTCTGAAGAAAACCGGAGAGGTCAACGAACAGTGGACCAAGAAACCGGCCACCATGATCCGCAAGGTGGCGTTGGTCCAGGCCTTGCGTGAGGCCTTCCCCGAGGACTTGGAGGGCATGTATGACCCCACGGAGATGAATATTGACGTGAGCGATCTGGCGTCCGCTCCGGTGGACATGGATGCTCCGCAGCAGGCAATCGAACCCAGAGCGGAAGATTTCGCATCCTCAGCGCCGGAGGCTCCGCAGCCGACGGAAGAGCCGGAGGGCTTTTAAGCCATGAAGGCCGTTTTTGAGCGGGCCAAGGTGATCGTGGATGGAGAGGACACCTATCTCTGCCTCTCCATCCCCCGCCGGGACGCCGCCAAGTTCGTCGGAGAAATGAAACCGCGGAAGTGCGCCGTGGAGATCAAGGAATACCGTAAAAAGCGGAGTCTGGACGCCAATGCATACGCTTGGACGCTGATTGGAAAGCTGGCGGCGGTGCTGAGCACTAAGGAAGCACCAGTCACGCCGGACAACGTTTACCGGGACTGCATCCGGGACGTGGGCGACAACTACGACGTGATCCCGGTGAAAGAGGACCGGATTGAGTACTGGAACCGTATTTGGTGTGCCGGGCACATCGGGCGCTTTACGGAGGACCTGGGGCCATGCCGCTCTATCCCCGGATATCACAATATTCGGACATATATGGGGTCCAGCGACTACGATACCGCCCAGATGAGCCGACTGATCGAGATCATCATCCAGGAATGCAAGGCGCAGGGCGTTGAGACCCTGCCGCCGCGAGAACTGGATGCCATCGTTAGCCGGTGGGGAGAGGTTAGCGTATGAACGACAAAAGATGCTTTTTGTGCGGCCGGAATGACTCCGGTGACCCGCTGGAGCGTCACCACATTTTTGGCGGCGCGAATCGGAAGAAAAGCGAGAAGTACGGCCTTGTGGTGTATCTGTGCGGCAATCGCTGCCACCGGAACGGGCGCGGCGCGGTACACAAGAACGGAGACCAGATGCGCCGTTTGAGACGGTACGGGCAGCTCAAGGCGATGGAGGAGCAGAGATGGACGGAGGCGGACTTTCGCCGCGAATTCGGGAAAAGCTATTTATGAGAGGAAATAAGAGATGCTGAACAAGATTTTCATCATGGGCCGGTTGACACGCGATCCGGAGCTGCGCAGGACACAGAACGGTACAGCCGTCACCAGCTTTACACTGGCGGTAGACCGGGACTTTAAGAACGCGGACGGCACTAAGGACACGGATTTTATTGACGTGGTTGCATGGCGCACCACCGCCGAGTTTGTGTCCAAGTATTTCTCCAAGGGGCGCATGGCCGTGGTGGAGGGCCGCATTCAGGTCCGCGACTGGCAGGACAAGGACGGAAATCGCCGCAAGTCCGTGGAGGTGGTGGCCGATAACGTGTATTTCGCGGATTCCAAGCGGGACAGCAAACCCCAGGAGTCCCGCACAGTCGACGATCAGGAATTTGACGAGATCGAAGATGATGGAGACTTTCCGTTCTGACGGGGGCCCGCTATGCCGAATAGAATCATAAACGAGAAAATACGCACGAGCAAATCTATCAACCGTCTCACGGACTTCCAATTTCGCCTTTGGGCGTACTTACTGACTTACGTGGATGATTACGGGCGCGGGAGCGCGGACCCCGAAATCTTGAAGGGTTTCGTGTTTCCCCGCCGGGCAATCCGGGAACAGGATATTCAGAAGGGCCTTGATGCACTGGACCGCAATGGTAGCATTCTCCTCTATGAGGTTGCAGGAGAACCCTATTTTTGCCTGCCGGGCTGGGCTAAGTATCAGAGGATACAGCAGAAGAAAGCCAAGTTCCCCGACCCGCCGGAATCCGCAAATGTGCAGGATTCCATGGTTATCCACGGTGAGTCACGGTGTGTCACGGTGAGTCACGGCGAGTCACCGCCTGAATCCGAATCCGAATCCAATCCGAATCCAAGAGAGAAAAACGCGCACGCCGCGCGTTTCTCCCCACCAACCGTTGATGCTGTGGCGGAGTATGTCCGTGAGAAGGGCTATCACGTCAACGCAGATCGCTTTGTGGCCTTCTACCAGCAGAAGGGCTGGATGGTCGGCAAAAACCACATGAAGGACTGGAAAGCTGCCGTCCGCACATGGCATTACCGGGACAACCCAAAGCCGCCAGCGGAGCAGAAGTCCCCAAAATGGACGTACAACTCCGACACCGGCGGCTGGACGCAGGAGGAATGACGTATGCTGGACTCTCTCTACCTGGAGCAAAACGTCATTGGGGCGCTGCTCATCCAGCCAGAATGCTACGAAGCCGCCGCAGAGCTGTCTCCGGATGACTTCCTGGTGCCGGAATACGCAGAGCTGTTCCGGGCCATCCAGCGGCGGAATGAAGCCGGGGCCCCAGCGGATGCTCCGTCCGTGCTGATGGACGCATCCAGCCGCAATGACAACGTGACCAGCAAGATCATGACGGACTGCATGGAGGTTGTCGTGACTACCGCCAACATCGACGTGTGGGTGTCTGGGATGCGGGATGCATCTATGGGCCGGAAACTCAGGGATTTGGGCGAGGAACTCCGAACAGCAGATCTATCTCCACAGGATGCGCTCAGAACAGCGCAGGAAGCCGTCGCGGCGATTCAGGACGGAGCGGGGGTATCCGGGGGGCTGGAAGTCTCCGAGGCCGTGAAGTGCCTTAAAAATCGCGTTGACAAGGGGTTTGCTGGCGGTCCTCCACCATACGTCAAGACCGGCTTGCAGGAATTTGACCGATTGCTGGGCGGTGGGCTTATCAACGGCGGGTTTCACATCGTCGCCGCACGGCCCGGAAAGGGTAAATCTGCCCTGGCTATGCAAATCGCCCTCAATGCGGCAAAACGCGGCGTGAAGGTGCTGTATATCTCCCTGGAGATGTCACCGGACGACTGCACCAGCAGATTGACGGCCAACATAGCGGGGATATCCTCCCGGCTGCTGATGTTTGGCGGCACCCTGACAGAGGCAGAATACGCCAAGTACGCGGAAGCGTCCGCCAAACTGTCCGAGTTGCCAATCGTGTTTAACCGGCGGACTGGCATGGACATGCGGGGAGTGACGGCGCTGGCATACAAAGAGCGACCGGGGTTGATTGTGCTGGACCACATCGGCCTGCTGGAGCAGGAAAACAAGAAAGCCACGCTCTACGAGAGCACCACGAAAAACAGCCGGTCGGCAAAACTGCTGGCCATGCGGATGGATATCCCACTACTGTGCCTGTGCCAGCTGAACAGAGCCGGTGCATCAGACCGTGGCGGCGAGTTCCGGGCCACTATGGCCAACCTGCGGGAGTCCGGCGCGATCGAGCAGGACGCGGACACTGTGACACTGCTGCACCGCCCGTGTGAGAAGGAGGAACGGGGCGAATGGGACCCGGACATGCTGGAGCTATACCTGGACAAAAACAGACGCGGCCCCACCGGGATGGTGAGGATGGCTTATTTTCCCAACACGGGCCGCATAGTGAAGTGAGGGTGAGATGAAAAAGATCGTTATTCCCATGCCCCCTGTGACAAAGAAGAACCACCAGCGCATTGTGCGAGGGCGGTATGGTGCGCCGATGGTGTTGCCGTCCGCACAGTACGAGACGTACCAGCAGGCCGCCGCATGGCATTGCAAGGGCGGGGAGACCATCGCAGAACCGGTGGAGGTTAAGTGCCTGTTTTATATGCCCACCCGGCGCAAGGTGGACTTAACCAACCTGCTGGAGTCCATCGACGATATCCTGGTGTATGCCGGGACCCTGGCGGATGACAACAGCAGCATCATCGTATCCCACGATGGAAGCCGGGTGTTGTACGACAAGGACAACCCCCGGACGGAGGTGTATATCAGCCGGTATGAATGACTTTGACTACGATTGCATGCAGAAAAAGCGCACAGCGCGAGGCGCGTTTGCGCATATCAGCCGAAAGCGCGGCGGGTGTACGCTGCCCAGCGACAACCTGACCGCGAAGCAAAGAAGGGAGAAAAATGGAGAAGTGAAAAGCTACAACATCACCCGGCCCATGCCGTGGCCGGAGTTCAAGACACTGCCGAAGGACCTGAAACGCGAGTGCTTTCGCAACATGCGGAGCTTCGGCGGTACTGCAAGCTGGCTGGCGGATGAAATGGGCGCGTCAGACACGACCATAAGAGCCGCCGCAAAAGCCGCCGGGGCACCGTTTGCGCGCGGAAATGGGAATTTGCCACTGTGGAACCGGAAGGTTGCAGAGTGGGCGAACGCCGAACAGCAGACTGCCGCAGAGACGCCCACCGAAGAACCTACGGCTCAGGAATCCGGGAAGAGATTGATTCTGGAGCATGCCCGCATGGAGTTTAACTATACCAGCTTTACGGACCTGGCGATGTTCCTGCGGGTGGCGGTGCCGGAGAGCGGCAAGGTGACGGTGGAATGGTGAGCGACTATCTCAAGTTCCTGCGCTCCAAGATCGTCTTGGCCAAGAAAAGCGGATTCGACGTTGCCCCTGGGAAGATCAACCCGGCTCTGAAACCGCACCAGCGGGATTCTGTAATCTGGGCGCTGCGAGGCGGACGGCGGGCGCTGTTCCAGTCGTTCGGCCTGGGTAAAACGGTGCAGGAAATCGAATTTTGCCACCAGGCGGTGGCACACGATGGAGGCAGGGCGCTTGTCGTGCTCCCGCTGGGTGTGCGGCAGGAGTTTGCCCGTGACGCCGAAAAGATCTTGGGCTATCCGGCTCCGGTGTATATCACCAAAATGCAGGACCTGGCCGGAACAGATGCTGAGATCGTCATGACCAACTATGAACGGGTGCGCGACGGCGACATCGATCCAACACAGTTCACAGCCGTAGCGCTGGATGAAGCGTCCGTGCTGCGCAGTTTCGGGAGCAAGACATATCAAACCTTCCTGCCCAAGTTCCGGGGCGTGAAGTATAAACTGGTCTGCACGGCCACACCGTCGCCCAACCGGTACAAGGAGCTTATCCACTATGCTGGATATCTGGAGATCATGGACACGGGGCAGGCCCTGACACGGTTTTTCCAGCGCGACAGCACCAAGGCAAACAACCTTACCCTGTACCCGCACAAAGAAGATGAATTCTGGCTCTGGGTATCTTCGTGGGCGCTGTTCGTGGGGAAGCCCTCCGATTTAGGATATGACGATACCGGGTATGACCTTCCCCCGTTGGACGTCCGGGTGCATATCGTTCCGGACGACTATGGCACAGAAACGGACCGGGATGGGCAGTACAAGCTGATGAACGACGCGGCAACCTCCCTGGCGGAGGCCGCGCGTGAGAAGCGTGACAGCATTCAGCGGCGCGTCGCCGTAGCCAAAGAAATCGTAGACAGCGACCCCGAAGCGCATTTCGTCCTGTGGCATGATCTGGAAGCGGAGCGCCACGAAATCAAGAAAGCCCTGCCGGAAACCGTGGACATCTTCGGTAGTATGGACTACGACGAGCGAGAGCGCCGGGTAATAGATTTTTCGGAAGGGCGAACGCGACTGTTTGCAACGAAAAAGAGCCTGTCCGGCTCCGGGTGCAATTTCCAGAGGCACTGCCACCGGGCTATCTTCATTGGGATTGACTATGAGTTCAACGATTTCATTCAGGCAATCCACCGAATTTACAGGTTCCTGCAAACGGAACAGGTGATTATCGACATCATCTACACAGAAGCGGAGGACCCCATCTACCGTGTCCTGATGCAGAAGTGGAAGCAACACAACGACATGCAGGCACGAATGCGGGAGATCGTCCAGAAATACGGGCTTTCCGGTGAGGCACAGACGGAGAAAATGAGCCGGAGCATAGGAGTTGAAAGAGTGGAAATCAAGGGAAAGAATTTCATCGCCGTGAATAACGACTGCGTAGAGGAAACGGCGAAGATGGCGGAAAACAGCGTGGGCCTGATCGTTACCAGTATCCCGTTTTCCAACCACTATGAGTACACACCCAGCTACAACGACTTTGGGCACAACGAGGACACCAAGCGGTTTTTCGAACAGATGGACTATCTGTCCCCCAACCTGCTGAAGGTGCTGAAGCCTGGGCGGGTGTTCTGCTGCCACGTAAAGGATCGGGTGCTGTTTGGCAACGCCACCGGGATGGGAATGCCAACCATGGAACCGTTCCACGCGATGTGCATCCGGCACTATATGCAACACGGCTTTGCCTATTTCGGCATGATCACCGTGGTAACGGACGTGGTGAGGGAAAACAACCAGACATACCGGCTTGGCTGGACGGAACAGTGCAAGGACGGCTCCAAGATGGGGGTTGGCTGCCCCGAATACATTTTGCTGTTCCGCAAACTGCCCACAGATAAGAGCAAGGCTTACGCCGACGAAAAAGTGGCAAAAAGCAAGGACGAGTATACTCGGGCGCAATGGCAGATCGACGCGCATGGTTTTTGGCGTTCCTCTGGCGACAGGCTCGTTACCAAAGGCGAGATCATGGCCATGGACACAGGGAAGATTCAGGCGGCATACCGGAAGTACAGCCGAGGGACCGTGTACGATTACGCGGAACATGTCCGCATGGCGAAGGAACTGGACGCAGAGGACAAACTGCCCGCCACGTTCATGGTGGTAGCCCCCGGAAGCTGGACAGACCAAGTATGGGACGATATCAACCGGATGCGAACCTTAAACACCACGCAGAGCCAGCGCCGCCAGCAAATGCACGTTTGCCCGCTCCAGTTGGATATTGTAGACAGGCTCATCAATCGCTACAGCAATCCCGGGGAATTGGTGCTGGACCCCTTCGGCGGACTTGGCACTGTCGCCCTGGAAGCGATGAAGGCCGGGCGGCGCGGGTATACCATCGAGCTGAACAACGGGTATTTCCGCGATGCTGTGGGTTATCTCGAGGAGTACGAGCGGGAGGACGTGAACATTTCCCTTTTCGACCTAATGGGAGTATGAAATGGCAGATAATAAGCATACAAAAGGCGATCTTCAGCAGATGCAGGCTGTGCCGCTGGCCGGAAAAATCCTGATGACCAAGCGCAGAATCCGCGAATGGTATGACTACTTTGATGGACAAGTCTATGTTTCTTTCAGCGGTGGCAAGGACAGCACGGTTCTAAAGCACATCGTTGATTCCATGTACTCCGATGTTCCGGCAGTGTTTGTCAATACCGGGCTGGAATATCCAGAGATTCAGCGGTTTGTCCGGGAGGTCAAAGCCGGAAAATATGACTGCTTCAATCCAGACGTTGATATTCTTCGGCCTGAAATGCGGTTTGATGAAGTCATCAAGAAGTACGGGTATCCGGTCATCAGCAAGGAGATATCCGAGCGGGTCTACTACGCTAAGCGTGGGGCAGATTGGGCCGCCGAGTGCTTGGCGGGGCGCAATCCAGATGGTACACCGTCAGCCTATAAGTCTCCCAAGTGGCAGTATTTGGTAGACGCCCCATTTTGCGTATCGCACAAATGTTGCAGCGTGATGAAGAAAAAACCGGCCAAACGGTATGAGCGACAGACCGGGAGAAAACCCATCTTGGGAACCATGGCGTGTGAAAGCCGCCTGCGTCAGACGCAATGGGCGAAGGTCGGTTGTAATGCCTTTGACACTGGGCGTCCGAGGTCTGCGCCGCTATCGTTTTGGACGGAACAAGATGTGCTACGCTACATCATGGCGTACCATGTGCCGTATGCGTCTGTATACGGCGAGATCGTGGGAGACGATGCACTTATCACTACCGGATGCGACAGGACTGGGTGTATGTACTGTATGTACGGTGTGCATCTGGAGAAGGAGCCAAACCGCTTCCAGCGTATGAAGGTCACGCATCCGAAGCAGTACGCCTATTGCATGGACAAGCTGGGGCTGCGGGATGTGCTGGAATACATCGGCGTACCGTATGAGTAAGAAGGGAAAAGAAGAATGGAGGAAAACAACTGGTGGAGTATTACACCGGCGGCAGACCGCTGGACATTACGGACGCTATGCACACGGTAACAAGCCATGATCGTGAGGCCGTGGTGGCCGCCCATGTGGTGAAGTTCAAGAGCGACAACCTGGGGCACGGCATGAAAGAGCCGATGCAGACCGTGACCACCAGCGCCGGGGAGTTCGCCGAATGCGTGGCATGCATGGCGAAGATGCACAGAGGTGATAACTTGGGACACTGGCCGGAGATTCGCGCTCTGCTGAACGAGTTCTGCGGCTACACGCTGGCGGAGGACGAGGTGCTTCTGCTGGAGATCAGCGGCGCACTGTACTACATCGCGGATATCGGACTGCGGATGCTGTCTCCCCGTGAGCTGTACAACGCGATGGGGTTCCCGGCGGATTACATCATTGACCACGACTATTTGGGCAACGAGTACAAAAAGAGTGCACAAGTGGCCCGCTGCGGAAATGCCGTGTGTCCGCCCATGGCGACGGCTCTGGTGAGGGCAAACCTCCCAGAGTGGTGCGGGGCGGAGATCACGACCATGGCACAACTGACGGACTGTGTGGCGGTATGAAAGGAGGCCCCGTGAAACCATCGCGTAAAGAAATTGCCGCAACCCTGCGCGAATATGCAGAATGGGCCGATGCGAATATTTACGAGGTACCTATTATGCTGCCGGATGATTTGAGAACAGCGGCTGATATGCTGGAGAAAGGAGAATGATATGGACGCTGTAAGGTTTGTGATAGAGCGACGTCGGATGTTTGCCGTGACGGGCGAAAACCCTAAGCACAGCATGTTTAACATGGGCACTCCGGCAGAAGAAGTGGTCCGAGAAGTGGAAGAATGGGCAACTGCGCACCCGCGCAAGACGCGTCAGAGCGAGTTTCTGGAGCAGTACCCGGAGGCTCAGATAGATGATAACGGCGTGTTGAGTGTATGCCCTACAGTAATTTCCTCCTCGCACAGAAAGGATGGAGGCGGGTGTCTAAACATTCGCAGGAAGTGCACCGATTGCCGCCGCGAGTTCTGGATGCAGGAGGTGGAGTGATGGAACGAATGACGGAAAAGCACTATCTTGGCACCGACCATTACATGAAGTGTTCTGGTAACTGCAATGTGGACATGGATTGCATAGATTGCCCATCGTTTGATCGTCTGGTTGAGCGTCTCGCCGCCTACGAGGACACAGGGCTGACGCCGGATGAAATCAAGTCGATGAAAGATGAGCACTTTAGCGGTCTGGAAATGGCAAAATTGCACAGCGCTCTCATGGAACTCAAAAAATATCAAGAAGCCGACAAGGACGGGCGGCTGGTGGTACTGCCGTGCAAGGTGGGCCAGCGGGTGTTCGCCTTGCTGGACACGGATAAGCATATAAGCGAGTGCGAGGTCAAGCAGATTGGTATGGGCAATAAAATCGGCTTTATTGGCCTTGAGCCAATAGGAGCCAGAGGGCGGGAGTATGGCATATCGCTAAACGGATTTGGCAAGAACGTATTTCTCACCCGCGAGGAGGCGGAGAACGCATTGGGGGCGATGAAGGATGGCTGAATACAAAATCTGCTTTAGCGTGGCTGGGGCGTTCGGCGCTCAAATCAGCTTTGAGGCAAAACCCGGCGTATCCTATGAGGACGCTGCGGCGTCTATTGACAAGGAAAAGCTGGTCCGGTTGATGTGCCTCGACACCTTGGGCTACTCCGCAAAGGACATTGAGGTTATCACTCCTGAACAGTACGAAGCGGAATTTGGAGGGGATGAGGATGGCTGAATACATTGATAGGGCCGCTGCTGTGAAGGTAATTTTGCGGGAACGAAAACCAACAAACAGCGTAGCGCAAAATCGCATGTTATCTATTATCCAGCGTGATTTGTTGACAATGTGCGCCGCTGATGTGGCCCCGGTGGTGCGTCAACCGGAATCGAGCTTGCCGTGTGTCCGCCCATGGCGACGGCTCTGGTGAGGGCAAACCTCCCGGAGTGGTGCGGGGCGGAGATTACGACCATGGCGCAACTAACGGACTGTGTGGCGGTATGAAAGGAGGCCCCGTGAAACCATCGCGTAAAGAAATTGCCGCAACCCTGCGCGAATATGCAGAATGGGCTGATGCGAATATCTACGAAGTACCTATTATGCTGCCGGATGATTTGAGAACGGCGGCTGATATGCTGGAGAAAGGAGAATGACGATGGATAAGCTAAAACCGTGCCCGTTCTGTGGTGGGGACGTTCGATTCGACAAGGAATATAGCTATTTCCGAGACAACATGATCTACTGCGACGGATGCGACATGGTGTTTACTCTGGACGATTGCGCGGCATCTGACGATGATATCGTCAGAGCATGGAACAGGAGGGCTGAAAATGGCTGACCAAATGCAGTTATATGACACATCGGAGAAACAATCAAGCAACAACACAGGTAAAGTTAAACGGAAGTGGGAAAATGGTTTCCAGAGATGGAGCAACCGGCAATTTGCAGATAATGGTAGCTCTGGTAGCCCTTTTGGGTGCTGTGGATTTGGCAGTATGTGTGACTACTGTGAAGATAATACGTATGGACGTCCGTGTGTCAGGTCGCTGAACGCCATGATCCTCGAAAAGCGTCTGAAAATCGACTACGAAAAGACTAGTTACGAAGAAGTGTGGGAGGGGATTTTTGAAAATGGCTGAATATATCACGCGGGCACAGTACAACGATATTGAAAGCACTGTGCTCCTTGGAGATCGTCAGGCGTTCAATGCCAGATTGCTGAAGCACACGGCAATCGTATCGCGGCCATACACGGCCTACAGCTATTACGATGCTGCCGGGAACTATCTGGGTGACAGCAACGACGCTGACTTGGACGGACTGCTTTTTGCTGCCTACATGGAGGTGAAAGATGACTGAGTACATTAAGCGGGCCGCCGTATTCGAACAATTCGACAACGGCGAGGCGGACGTAATTGAAATGTATCCGGATGGCTCGGTTGACTTCGGCTTTGGCGCATCAAACATAAGGGATCTAATCAACGCCATTCCCGCCGCTGATGTGGCCCCGGTGGTATACTGCCGAGAGTGCAAGAGAAGTGGCTTGACGGAATTCGGAAAGAGATATTGCTCCGAACCGATGGGCGCGTTCGCGGGATGTATCCCGGTAGAAGACGACTCTTTTTGCAGTGGTGGCAAGAGGAGGGAGGATGCCCATGCCCAAGACTAACCCCCGCAGAATACCCCGAACACAGGCCGACGTAGACAAAGCCTACAGCAACGGCATTGTGGAGGGCTTGAGCCGTGGCATAGATCTGATGCTGTATGTTCTGATCGATAAGCACGACGCGCCGATGGACGATGTGCAGCAGCTTGCCGGGAAGCTAAACCACGCCGCTCAGTGCGTGGCGGAAGGGTACGTTACCTGGGCAGATATCCGGCAGATGCTCAAAGAATACGGCGTTGAGACGGCGCTGGAATAGGAGGTACGATGAACGTTTACAGAGATGTTCCAATAATCTTGTGCGAAGGGCCCAGGCTTGCTATTGCGGATGTGGAAGAGCACTTTGTAGAGAGCTTGGCTGGCTCCTTTTGCGTGGTGTTAATAATTCACGCACATGGCGACGTGAAACCATTCCGCCATACGTTTGCCAAAGTGCATGTGTTTGGGCGGGACGTAACAGTGTATCAGGGAGACAGGCCAAACACGTTGATTACAAAGGGCGCAGAACCAGATGGTTTCTATGACACTCCTGGAGGTGTTACATGAGCAGCAAATACTCGCTCCCCTACGATATCCGCATGGAGTGTATCGCCTACGTCAGGGGCTATCCCCGCCGGGTCCGCGCGTACAACGCGGCCCGGGAAGAAGTGTTGGAGTCGTCAAACTATGCCGTGTCCGGCATGCCGCATGGCCCCGGTAACAGTAGGATAGCGGAACGCAAGGCGGAACGGCTGACGATCATTGAGAGCTGGCCGGAGACGAAGAAGATGCGGGCCGTGGAATACGCCATGGACAACGTAGGCAGGGATATCGCCAACGAGAACGTGCGGCGCAAGCTGGTATGGGTGATCATGCGGAATTGCGAGAACCGGGACAGATACCCGCTTAGAATCATGGACGGATGCGGATTCAGCGAGAGAACCATGAAGCGCCGCAAAGCTGCATTTTTGTGGCACGTAGCGGATTATTTGGGCCTGGTTTCCTAAAAGTTGGCCCATTAGGCACATAAAAACGTGCTAAAATAGTATCATCGGAGAGTGGAACCAGTCAGCCCACAACCCGAAATTTCATTTTTCTCCTCTTTCTTTCCTCCATAGGTTAAGGCACGGCCGGTAATGGGTGCCTCCGCGCAAGCGGCCTCGCAAGAGCGTTACCGGCATGCAGACACTCTCGGGATATCTCGCGGGTGTCTGCTTTTATGCGGGTGTAGCCAAAAGGTAAGGCACGGGACTTTGACTCCCGTATGTGCAGGTTCGACTCCAGCCGCCTGCGCCAAACTCTAAACGGAGTCACCAACGGAGTATAAACAAGTGGGGTAACCGTGGAAACCGGACATATATGCGGCATAGGTACCCCGTAGTGGGAGACCACAGCGAGTGACGGGGGCTTCCCCTGAAGCGCTAAAGCAGGGCAGGACTGCAATGCCGCACCAACCACACAAGCGGGCGAGGAAGCGCGAGAAGTTAAGTACGCACAAGCTATCCGGATAGCGGCGGACAGTTAATCCGCAAAAACAGTGCGTGGCTGATGAAAAGGCGCAGCGAGGTGTGGTACCAGAGGCCGGGTAGCGCCCGGACAATGTGAGACCGTCCGGCATGGCTCACATGCAAATGACAATGGCCGCTGAAAACTGCCGTGGGGATGCGTCCCCCTTGCGATAGCCAATGTGTGGCCGCTTGAAATGCTTGCGGGGCTTCAAGCGCGCATGAGGCGTGACAATCTAAGCGGCAAGCCGAGCAAATGCGGGCGTAGCTCAGTCGGCAGAGCTTTATCGCGTGAAGGGATATGCGATTGAATACCCTTGGTCGCTGGTTCGAGTCCAGCCGCCCGTGCCAAAATAGGAGCGCCGTTGCCACAGTGCAGCAAAGAGTTGCCCTGCGGGGCGGGTAAAGACTGTTACTGTAGCCAAGTGGTGGGGGCAGGTAGCAAATAAAAGCGGCGAGGTGGTGATGAATGGCATTAACAGCAAAGCAAGAACGATTTGTGCAAGAATATCTTGTGGATTTGAATGCCACACAGGCAGCCGCAAGAGCAGGGTATAAGAACGCCGAGAAAGGTAGGCAGTTGGTTACGAATAGTAACGTTTCGGCTGCTATCCAAAAAGCAAAGGCGGAAAGGCAGAAGCGGACGGAAGTAACGCAGGACTATGTGATTGAAAAGCTAAAAGAAATCGCGGACAAGCCTGCGTCTGATTGCACAGAAAGCGATTTGAAATATGCAAACAAGCTAAAGGCGCTTGAAATGCTTGCAAAGCATACAGGCGTGTTTGATAAGCAAGACAATTCCAGCACCGATTCCGTCGTTAAGGTGATTATCGATGTCTGATATTTTCCTGTCCGAGAAGATCGGCCCTGCGTTTTATGACATTGCGCATGACATTTTCCATCATGGTCACACGCACTACGATTTTAGCGGCGGGCGCGGGTCGCTGAAATCCTCCACAGTATCAATTATCGTTCCGCTTCTGCTGGTTGGGAATCCGGGCACTCACGCGCTCGTCTTGCGAAAAGTGGCAAATACGATCCGCGATAGCGTCTATGCACAGTACATTTGGGCAATTGGAGAGCTGGGCATGGCAGCGTATTGGGAAGCAAAGGTTTCCCCAATGGAGCTGATCTATAAGCCGACAGGCCAAAAGATCATGTTTCGCGGCGCTGACGATCCAATGAAGATCAAATCTATCAAAGTCCCGTTCGGCTATATTGCCGTGACACACTTTGAAGAAAAAGACCAGTTTTCCGGACGTGCGGAAATCCGAACTATCTTACAGTCCACCATGCGCGGTGGCTCGATGTTCTGGAATTTTGAAAGTTATAACCCACCAATTTCGCGTGACAACTGGGCGAACAAGGACAGTTTGGAAGAACGCGCTGACCGGCTGTGTCATAAGTCCACGTATCTGCAAGCACCGCCCGAGTGGCTGGGAGAACAGTTTCTTGCAGAAGCGGAACACCTCAAAGAGACAGACGAGCGCGCGTATCAGCACGAATATCTCGGTATCCCGGTCGGCACGGGCGGCAATGTGTTTGACAAGCTGGAACTGCGGGAGATCACAGATGAAGAAGTCAAAAGTTTTGACCGCATCTATCAGGGAGTGGACTTTGGCTGGTTCCCCGACCCGTTCGCTTTTATTCGGCTGCATTATGATCGAGCGAGAGAGACGATCTATCTACTGGACGAGATTTATCAAAACAAGCTGTCCAACGAGCAGAGCGCGGTTATGATAAAGCAGCGTGGATATAACAACGAGCGAACAATCTGCGACCGCGCAGAACCGAAGAGCGTTGCTGACCTTCGGGCAATGGGGCTACCTGCGTATGAAGCGGTAAAAGGCCCCGGCTCTGTGGAATATGGTATGAAGTTCTTGCAGCGCAGGACGATCGTCATTGACAGGCGGCGCACACCGCACGCTTACAATGAGTTTGTGGGATACGAATACGAAAGGAACAAAGACGGCGACATTATTAGCGGCTACCCTGACGCGAACAACCACCTGATTGACGCGACGAGATATGCGTTAGAGCCTGTCAGCCGCAGAATGGGAGTTATTGCATGACGGTTATCGATAAATTAAAGGAACTCGGGTATACGACGATCCCGGAGGAATTCTATACATACGTGTCCCTTTGGAAGTCGTGGTACGTCGGCAAAGTCAAGGGGTTCCATCAATACCGGCGATATAACGGGCATAAGTGGACAAAGTGCAACCGCGCAAGCCTCGGTATGGCGAAAAAGGTTTGTGAGGACTGGGCAAACCTCTTGATGAATGAGAAGGTTCAGATCACGCTTGAAGGCCAGAAGGAGCAGGAGTTTATTGACAGGGTTCTGACGGCGAATAACTTCACGGTCAAGGCAAATGAAATGCAGGAAATGAAGTCAGCGCTCGGAACTGTGGCGTACATTCCGCGTGTGGTTGGGCAGGCCGTCAACGAAAGCGGTGAGATCGTGCCGGGGGATGTTTCCGGCGTCGAGCTGGACTATGTGACGATTGAGCACATCTTTCCGCTGGCTTGGCGGAATGGATTTATCACAGAATGCGCGTTCGACAGCGTAGTCACACGAGCCGGAAAGAATTATCTGTATTTGCAGATTCACCGGAAAGACGAAAACGGTCTTTACGTCATCGAGAATAGTATTTACAGATACGAAAACGAAACGCTTGCCGACGCGCTGCTCACCGATGTTCCGGGCTTTGAGCGAATCCCCCCTGTGGTACATACGGGAAGCGACAAGAGGCAGTTCGTCATCGACAGACCGAACATCGCAAACAATCTTGACTACCTGCTTCCGGTTGGAATCCCTGTGTATGCAAATGCAATCGACGTTCTGCGCGGCGTTGACTGTGCCTATGACTGCTACGTCAACGAGTTCGAGAACGGCCCCATGATGATGATGGTCAAAATGCCCGCCACAAGGTGGGAAGACGACGAACCGACGCTTGACAACAACGACCGGCGTTTCTATCTGCTTCCAGAGGATACGCAGCAAGGAAACGTCGTAGAGACAATTTCCCCGACGCTCAGAACTGAGCAGCTGAATGTAGGACTTCAAGACCAATTGAACGTACTGTCCAGTAAGTGCGGCTTCGGCGAGACCTATTACCGTTTCGACGGCGGCAGCGTAGCAACTGCCACACAGGTCATCAGCGAGAACTCCACCATGTTCCGCACCATCAAAAAACACGAGATCATCTTGGAGCAGGCATTGAAGGAGCTGTGCCGCATTCTTCTGCGGCTTGGTAACACGGCCATGAACGTGGGGCTGAATGAGGAAGTGGAAATCTCCATCGACTTTGATGACAGCATCATTGAGGACAAGCAAACCGACTTTTCCCGCGATATGCAGCTTTTGACAGCTGGCATTATGAACGATTGGGAGTTCCGCATGAAGTGGCTTAACGAGGACGAGGCGACCGCAAAGGCGGCGCTGCCGAAGATGCAGGAAATGACAAAAGAACCGGAAGAAGAAATCGAATGAGGTGGCGGCGCATGCGTCCTTACCCTTTTAGCCCAGCCTTGCTTGACGCGCTCCCGGAAGAACTCGCCGAACTGTACCGTGCTCTTGAATATACGCTGTTGGATGAGATATGTAGCCGCTTGAAGCTGGCAGACCAGCTCAACGAAGTCACGGTACAGAATATTCGGGCGCTGCGGTCGCACGGCATCGACCTTAAGGACATTGAAAAGGCAATCCGCAAGACCTCTGGCATCAGCGAAAAAAAGTTGCAAGAGCTGCTTGACGATGTAGTAGAGCGGAATCAGAAGTATTACACCGACCTTATCGACCTTACCCATATAACGCAACCGGAAACGCTGGTGAGCATTGAGGACACCTGGGCAATATACGAGCAGACGAAGCAGACCATGCGCAACCTTACGCGGTCTATGGGGTTTCTGGTGGACGCTGGGCGGACGATACTGCCGCCTGCAAAAGCCTATCAATGGGCGCTGGACAATGCCACAATGCAAATCCAGAGCGGCGCCATCAACTATAATCAGGCTATCAAATCGGCGGTAAAGCAGCTCGCCGACAGCGGATTGAAGGTCGTTGACTACAAAAGCGGCCACCGTGACCAGATCGATGTAGCCGTGCGCCGCGCGGTTATGACCGGAGTAAATCAAATCTGCGCAAAGTATACGGAGCAGTCGGCAGAATATCTTGAGACCCCATATTTTGAGGTTTCCGCACATTCTGGCGCTCGCGATAAGCCGGGGGCGTCTCCGTGGTCGAGCCATAAGGATTGGCAAGGCAAGGTATACAGTATTCGCGCAGGTGACATTTACCCGAGCATCTACGAGGTGTGCGGCCTGGGGGCTGTCGATGGTCTGGAAGGAGCCAACTGCCGACATCGGCGTAACGTTTGGGTTGAGGGCGTAAGCGAGCGCACATATACAGATGAGCAGCTTGAGCATATTGATGATGCCCTCGGCTGCGAGTTTGACGGGAAGAAATACACCGCATACGAGGCGACGCAGATGCAACGGCGTGTTGAGCGAGAAGTGCGCAGACTAAAGCGCGAAAAATACGCTTACAAGGCCACAGGATTGCGTAAAGAAGAACAGGCGGTAAATATACGACTGCGGCGGTTAAACGCAAAATACAAGGCGTTCAGCGCGGCGGCAGGGCTGCCGGAGCAGCGGGAAAGGATGAAGGCGCTGTATTGAACTGGGAAGAAGTAAGAAAAGCAACCGACGCGATTCTAAAGCGCGGTAACGATGTGGAAATTCGCCGCAAAGGTGACGGGTACATCGTTTTAGAGGTCAAGAAAACAATCAAATACAGCACTTCCGCGCAATAGGGCGCGGGAAAGGGCAATAGGAGCTAAGTGACTACATTTTGTAGTTTCTTGGCTCTTTTTTGTAATACGCAGTGGGAAATGACGCTGTGGGAATAAAGGAGATTTTAATAATGGCAGACGAAATTATGACTTTTGATGAAATACTGGCTGACCCCACCTATAAGGCGGAGTTTGACAGGCGAATCACAAGGGCGCTTTCGACTGTCCAGAGCAAGCTGGACGCGGAAGTGGAGAAGAACAAGCAGTTTGCGGCAAGTGGAAACGCGGAAACGGAAGCGCTCAAAAAGGAGATCGAGGGATACAAGTCCAAGATCGCCGATTATGACTACGCAGATGTGATCCGCAAGACGCTTGCTGAAAAGGGCGTGAAGTTCAGTTCTAAAGCTGCGGAAAAGGCGTATTTGGCAGACCTGAAAGCAAAGCACCTTGAAATCAAGGACGGTGCGCTTGATGGGTTTGACGAATGGCACAAGGCGCAAGTCAGCGCCGATCCGTCCGCGTTCCAAGACGGCGTAAAAATCGACTGGTCCGCCGCTGTTGGCGGCGGCGAAAAGAAAACAGATACCAATGCCGCGATGAACAATCTGATCCGCGGCGCACTGAAATAAAAAAGGAGAATCAAAATGACAACTATTGATCGTTCCGCACTTTCCGGCCTTATTCCGGAACCCGTAACCCGCGAGATTATGCAGGGCGCTATCGCGGAATCCGCTGTCCTGCGCATGGGCCGTCGTCTGGCGAATATGTCCAGCAAGACGCAGACCATCAACGTGCTTGACGCACTTCCCTCCGCGTACTTTGTCAACGGCGAGGCCACTGACGGCGGCGCTGGCGAGGCATTCAAGCAGACTACCAAGATGGCGTGGGACAAGAAGAAGCTGTATGCCGAGGAGATCGCGGTTATCGTCCCCATTCCCGAGGCTGCTCTCGATGATGCGGACTATGACATTTGGGGCGAGGTTAAGCCCCGTCTGACCGAGGCTTTTGGCAAGGTCATTGATGCGGCTATCCTGTTCGGCACCAACAAACCCAGCACTTGGCGCACTGGCGTTGTGCCCGCTGCTATCGCTGCCGGCAACGGTGTTCCCGTCGGCACCAGCGTGTTTGACGACATCATGGGCGAGAATGGCCTGATCTCCAAGGTTGAGCTGGACGGCTTCAACCCCAACGGCGTGATGTCCGCTATCCAGATGCGCGGTAAGCTGCGCGGCCTGAAGGACACCACCGGTCAGCCCATCTTCAAGTCCGATATGCAGGGTGCCACCCGCTACGGCCTCGACGGCATGGATATGTATTTCCCCATGAACGGCGCGTTTGACCCCTCTCAGGCTCAGATGATCGTTGGTGATTGGAGCCAGCTGGTGTACTCCATTCGCCAGGACATGACCTTTAAGATCTTCACCGAGGGCGTCATTCAGGACCCCAGCACCAAGGCCATCACCTACAACCTCATGCAGAACGACATGGTTGCTCTCCGCGCCGTCATGCGTCTGGGCTGGGAGATTGCCAACCCCGTCAACGCCTACAACGTGGACAAGGCCAATCCCTTCCCCTTCTCCGTTTATGGCAAGGGCGGTGCCATTTCCACCGTCGCCGTGACCCCTGCTACCGCCACCGTAAAGAAGGGCGAGAGCAAGCTGTTTACCGCCAAGGTTGACGGCGAGGGCATCATCAACGGTGAGGTCGAATGGTCTCAGGACGGCACGAAGAGCAAGATCAGCGATGAGGGCGTTCTGACCGTTTCTGCTACCGAAACCAAGAGCAGCATCACCGTTACCGCGAAGTCCAAGCAGGACGGAACGAAGACTGGCACTGCTACCGTTACCGTTTCCGCCTGATTTGAAAGGAGCTGACCCGTATGACTTACGCAGACTTTGAATACTACTTCGGCACTTATATGGGCGCTGTGAGCGAAAATGACTTCCCGCGTCTGGCTGTTCGGGCCAGCTCCTTCCTCGATTACTACACCCAAAACCGGGCGAAAGACAACGCTGATATGGACGCTGTAAAGATGTGTTGCTGCGCATTGGTGGACAAGTATCAGTTGATCGAGACCGCGCAGCAACTTGCCGCAACCAGGCTGACGGATGCGCTTACCGGCGGTGACGTGAAAAGTGAAACGGTAGGCGGGTATTCTCGCACACTGGCCAGCGGCGGGGAAAGCGCCGCTGCTGCATTGAGTGCCACGGACGGCGCAAGAAAATTGCTGGCGGAAACGTGCATGGAATACCTTGCCCATACAGGGTTGCTGTATCGCGGAGGTGGTTGCAGATGTACACTCCCCACACTGTAACGGTTTACAACGTCGTGCGTGAACCGGACCCTGCCACGCTAAAAGATGTCACAAACCTATATGTAACCGTGCTTGATGGCGTGTTCTGCGAGGCGGCAAAGGGAGTTAACGTGCGCAAAAGCGGGCTTGAAGGCGCCGACGCAGTAAACCTGTATATCCCATTTACGGTAAAAGCTGTGGATGGATTTAGCGGAAAGCCCAAGACATATACAGAGCCGCAAGCATTTTTTGCCTCAAGCGACAGGGCGGGCCTATGGACGTTATCCACCACCGGCAATGGTGGCGATACATTTTTCGTCAAAGGCGAATTTGTAACGGACAACGAGGGCGTGGCATTGGCGCACGATAATTGCTGGAATGTGACTAAGGTTGACGCAAAAGACTTTGGCAGCGCAGATATGCAGCATTGGGAAGTGGGTGGGAAATAAGTGGCCGTTACCTTTGCGATGCATTTTGGCGGCATGGAGGCCATCAAGGACAAACTGGCTGAGAGCTGCACCCGCGCTGAAAGCATTGTGGGGCAGCAGGTCATAAAAGACACCGCGCCGTTTGTCCCTGCACTTACAGGATCTTTAACAATACGCACGAGGTTAGACGGCAACAAAATTATTTACCCCGGGCCTTATGCGCGGTTTTTGTACTACGGCAAAGTCATGGTTGATCCGCAAACCGGCAGCACCTTTGCGCCAAAGGGCGGGACGAAGGTTTTGACAAACCGAGACCTTGTATTTTCCAAGGCGATGCACCCGCAAGCACAGAGCCATTGGTTTGAGGCTTCCAAAGCGCAGAACATGGAGAAGTGGGTGCGGGTGGCAGATAAGGCGGTGAAGAAATTTGGAAAAGATTAAAAAGGCCGTGTCGGCGGCGGAAGAAGATCAGGTATCGCGCAAGCTACTTGTGTGGCTGAACACATACGCGGAGTTGCCAGTCGACATTATACGCTTTGAGTTTCTTCCTGCAGATACTTCCGCTATGGCGATGTCCACCATTCAGGCGGCGTACATCGTGCGGAGGTATATCACCGGCGGTTATGTGGCGGAGTATCAGTTCAAGATAATCTACCGAGTGAAGCCGGGGAACAGCAACGACAAACGGCTCAAGGCTGACGAACTGTTAAACGCTATCGGAGATTGGGCGACCGGCAAGCGCCCCGACATTGGTACCGGAAAACGCGTTGTAAGCCTGGAGCCTACTACGCGATCTTCTTTGTTCGCTGTGTATGAAAACGGCGACGAAGATCATCAAATCTTAATGAAAATGAATTACGAGGTGAATACATAATGCCAGATTTGACTTTTACAACACCGGAAGGTCAGACCATTGACCGCGAACTTTTGATCGCATACCTGAATACGGGCTCCTCCGAGTCCCCTGTGTGGAGTGCTATCGGCAAGCGGGTGGAGGACAGCAGCGAGGAAATGGACTGGGGCCAGGAGAGCAAGCAGGATGTGCTGGGGAACACATTCACAACCATGAAAAAGCCCGTTATTACACAGACCTTTGACCCCATCCCCTTGGATGCTGGTGATGCAGCAGCCGTGAAGATGTGGAATTTGGCCGTAAAAGACCACGATGCGCAGGCGCTGGCCAACCAGGACATGATGATCGGCCACTTCTACGCCACCAGCGGCGATGCAAAGTTTGCCGAGCGTTATGATTCCTGCGCCATTGCCGTTACTTCCATCGGCGGCGAGGGCGGCGGTACACTAAACATCGCCAGTGAGATTACCTATGGCGGGACCCGCACTTTGGGGACCGTGGCGAAGGGCGCTGCCGGCAAGATCGAGTTTGCTGCCGCACAGTAAAAAATAGGGGCGGGGTTTCCCGCCCCATTATCACGCAATATACAAATAAATCGGAGGACACCATGAGCGAAAATATCATCAAAATTGATACCGGCGTAGTCACTAAAACTTTTGTGACTACCGACGGGAAAGAATGTGAATTTGCGTTTAATCCGCTGGATATGGGGCTTTCTCGTCGGCTTTTTTCCGCGTTTGAAAAACTCGACAAAATGAACGATGGTTATAAGGACGAAGTGCAAAAAAACGCCGATAAAAAGGAAATTTTTGACATTGGCCAAAAGATGGACCGGGAAATGCGGGAGATCATCAACGGAGAAGTATTCGGGTTTGATATCTGCACCCCGCTTTTTGGTGAGCTGAATCTTTACGCGCTGGCCAACGGATTCCCCATTTGGGCAAATTTGCTTTTTGCGCTGGTGGACGAAATGGATACTGCGTATGCCCGGGAGCAGAAGCTTACCAACCCGCGCATTAGCAAGTACACCAAGAAGTACCACAAATGAGATACAGCCTGCCAAAATCCGTGGAGCTGGGCGGGAAGGAATACGCCATTCGGTCTGATTACCGGGACATTTTGGACATTTTGGAAATGCTTTCTGATTCGGAGCTGGACAGCGCCGATAAGGCAGAGGCAGTGATGGAAATGTTTTACCCGGATTACGAGGATATCCCATACACGGAATACGAGAACGCGGTGCGGCAATGCATATCCTTTATAAATTGCGGCGAGGAAGAATGCCGGGATGAAAAGCGACCTAAGCTCATGGATTGGCAGCAGGATTTCCCGATGATTGCAAGCCCCATAAATCGCGTGCTTGGCACGGAAATCCGCTCCCTTGAATATCTGCACTGGTGGACATTTATAGCCGCATACCAAGAAATAGGTGATTGCACATTTGCCCAAGTGGTAAGCATCCGCAAAAAGAAATCCAAAAATCAAAAGCTGGATAAATCCGATCAGGAATTTTACAAGCAGAATAAGCATCTTGTGGATTTCAAACGGCAATACACGGATAGCGATGAAAAAGTTATCAATCAATGGATATAAAAAACCGCCCTCCTGTGAGAGCGGTTTTTGCGCGTTGGTTATAGGTCGATTTTTACGGTGTCTTTGTTCTTCAGATAGGAGAACTGCTTCACAAGCCTTTTTGCCTGCGGCGTTTTTTTCGTCACATCAAAAAGGATATATTTCGTTTGGACATCGGCCAGGTATGTGAAGATTAGATACTTTGTGTTCGTTTTTATGCTGCGTTTACTGGCACTTCCCCCAAGAATTGCACCGATGGGCCCGAGCAGCATTGCCCCCGCCACGGCGCCGCCGGCACTGGATACATACTGCTTCTGTATTTCTGTGTTGGTCATGATCGACACATCAATCAGTTTATCAGTTTGCAGATTAAACTCCTGACCGTTTGCCTGCATGATAATGCGAGAGCGCAAACAGGTTAGCTTGCACATGACATTCTGCGGCAGGTCCAGACCTCCTATAAACTGGAACTTGTCGACAAGAAGCAACTCGCCGTCACCGTACCGCTTTTTTAATTTGGCATTATTCGCTGAAACAAAAGCCAGTCTGCAAATAGCAACAATAATAATTACCAAGAACAGGTACTTGGTATCCATAAAACTCCCTCCCTTAAATTTTGGTATCAATAATATACCATATCAAAAATTCAAAAGCAAGTAGGTGATTTAATGTCGGATGGGTCTGTCGTGGTGGAAGTAAATGTTGACGACAAGCAGGCGCAAAAAGAACTCAATTCCATTACTCAGAAAATAGAAAGAATATCTGAAAAGTTAAAAGAGCAAAACACGGGGAAAACGGAGATTGTAAACCAATCTGCGCAACTCGGCGCACAGTTAGATGTAGCAAAAGCAAAATTGGAATACATGAAAAGCGGACAAGAGTTTTTTACATCCGATTCTATTCTCGGACAAGAAAAAAATGTATCTGCTTTACAAAAAGAATTTGACGCTGCTGCAGATAAATTAGATAAAGCAAACGAAAAAATCAGAGAAACCGAACGCAGATTAAATGCGGCAAAAGAAAAAGCCGCAGATTTACAAAAACAAGTTGCAGGGGCGCAAAAATCCGCCCAGGCACTTGCCCCGACAACAAAGGCGTTATCTCCTGCAGCTGAAAAAGCAGAAAAAAGTTTCAACAAACTTGTCGGGCGCATTAAGGGCCTTGCTAAGCGTGTATTTATATTCACAATTATTACCGCCGCGCTGCGGAAAATTAAGCAATATATGTGGTCTGCCATACAGACGAATGATGATGCTATGAATGCAGTTGCTCGACTAAAAGGCGAGCTACGCACCCTAGCGCAACCGATTGTCAATATAGCGATCCCCGCCTTTACGGCCCTGGCAAAAATCATCACATATACACTGACAGGCGCGTCTCGTCTGTTGTCCTTGCTTTTTGGCTCAACTTATAGCGCCTCGAAAAAAGCGGCAAAAAGCCTAAACGATCAACAAAACGCCATCGAGGGTGTAGGGAGCGCAGCGAAAAAAGCAAGCAAGTATTTGGCACCGTTTGACGAGCTTAACACAATAAGCGGCAACGACGCAGGAGGCGGGAGCGAAAGCGGAGGGAATGCAGTTAATTTTGATAGTGATATTGGGAGCGGCGTAAATGCCGTAATGGCCCTAATGACAGGCATTGCGCTGCTTGCAATTGGAGCAATCCTTACTTTTTCCGGCCATGTTGGGGTAGGCATTGCGATGATGGTTGCAGGCGCGTTGACAGTATACGGTGTTTATGCATCCGACGGCGGAGAAGCAGCAAAGACGCTTGTGGAAACTGGTCTTTCAAAGATTCTGATTGCTATCGGCCCGATGATTGCAATTCTCGGCGTGGTTCTTATGTTGACCGGCAATATACCGTGGGGCCTTGGACTACTGATTGCGGGAATTGCGTTGTTTGCTGTCGGCGAAGTGGCGGAAAACTGGGATCTGCTCGGCACCAACCTTGTGGGAGCCCTTGCAAATATGCTAATCGATATTTCCCCTTACATTGCCCTGTTTGGCGCTGTGCTACTGTTTGTCCCCGGGCAGCAGGCCCTTGGTATTGGCTTGATTATCGCAGGTATTGCGTTGTTTGCTGTCGGCGAAGTCGGCGCGAACTGGGAGCTGCTCGGCACAAATTTGACATCGGCACTTACCAAAATATTCAGCGAAATTTCTCCCTATATTGCCGTATTTGGCCTTTTGCTGGCAATGGTGCCCGGTATGATGGCTGTGGGCATTGGCATGATCGTTGCCGGAAGCGCCATGTTTGCGTTTTCCGTAATTGCGCCCAATTGGGATAGCATTACACAGGCGCTTCGTGGCCCTCTTGGCAAAACTCTTGCTATGATCGGCGGTTTTCTTGTTGTCCTCGGGCTTATGCTTATTTTTTCGGGCGTAGGAATACCCTTGGGCATTGGGATGTTGCTTGCCGGTGGCGTTAGTTTGGCGGCGGCCATTGCACCAAATTGGGATTTCATCCGGGACAAAATCAAGAACGTTTGGCAAAAAATCAAAGAATTCTGGAACTCCTATATCGCTCCCGTATTCACTGCGGCTTGGTGGCTGAACCTCGGGAAAACCATTATGAACGGCTTGATCTCGGGTATTGAACGGGGCATCAACTGGGTGCTGGGCGGCGTAAGCGATATGGTGAATGGCATCACGGGCATCTTAAACAAGATTCCTGGCGTGAACATTGGGCGGGTCAATTGGGGAAATGTCCACATTCCTCGCCTGGCCCAGGGCGCGGTGATCCCAGCAAACCGGGAATTTTTGGCCGTACTGGGCGACCAGAAGCACGGCACCAACATTGAGGCCCCCCTGGACACCATCAAACAGGCCGTTGCGGAGGTGCTAGGGCAAGGCAGCGACCGGCCCATTACCATCATTGTCCAAATGGACGGCAAGGAGATGTTCCGGCAGATGGTACGGGAAAACAACTCGCAGGTGCGCATGAACGGCAAAAGCCCACTGCTGGTGTGAGGTGACGCATGGAAGTACTTAAGGTAACAAAGAAATCCGGGGCGGTGGTATCTCTCCCGGCCCCGGATGAACTGAAATGGAACATTTCCGACCTGGACGCAGATGGGACCGGCAGAAACCAAAATGGCGATATGTTCCGCGACCGCGTGGCCGTGAAGCGCAAGCTGGAATGCTCCTGGCGGCCCCTCGGCTCTGCCGAAATGGCCAAACTGCTACAATCCGTGGACGATGTGTTTTTCCGCCTTACATACCCCGACGCGATGACCGGCACCGACCGCACGATGACGTGCTATGTGGGCGACCGGTCATCGCCTATTATGCGGCCCGAAACCGATGGGAAATGGCTGTGGGGCGGGCTGTCCATGAACTTCGTGGAGAGGTGACGCCATGTACAATGTCTCCACCGTGTTTCACGCCGCTTTTGCGGATTATGGCCGCGAGATCAAGGCCAAGGTGATTTTCAACGGGCAGACAGAGCTTGACGGAACCTATGTGCAGGAGATCACCGCCACACCGGCGTTTGATTCTTCAGGCGGCATTTCCGTCGGCTCTGCCTGTTCCGGGCGGTGCAAAATCCGCATTTACAAGCCGGATGAGCCGCTGAGGCTGTCGGGCGGGTACTTTGTGCCGTATATCGGCATTTACACAGGCGGCGGAGACACTTCCGCCGTGGCCGGTGTTGCCGTAGCCGGAAAGGCCGTTGTGGGCACTTTTGGCGGCTCTGCGGACGGCGTGGAATATGTCCCCCTGGGCCGATACTACATCCCCGCAGACGGCGTAGAAAATTTGGTGTATGGCTGGGAAATCACCGGCTATGACCAGATGGCATCCTTGACGGAGCAGTACACCCCGCAAATTGAGTTCCCCGCCACACCAGACACTATGCTGACGGACCTGTGTGCGCAAAGCGGCCTGACTCCCCCAACGGTGACTTTTCCGGATATGACAATCGAGTCTGTGTTTGAGGGCACCATCCGACAGCAGCTGGGGTGGCTGGCTGGACTGTGCGGACAGTCCGCGCACTTCGACCGGGACGGCAATCTGGTGTTTAAGTGGTACGCAAAGACTACTTTTCAGGTCAGCCGGGACCAACAGTACATGTCCGGCCTTACCCGCACGGCAGACGATCTGTACACGGTATCCAGCCTCACCACCGGCACGGAAGATGAACCCATTACATCCGGCACCGGCTTGGGCATCACGTCCACAAACCCTTACATGAACCAGGCCGTTGCAGACCTGATTCAGCCGGAGTTAGAGATATCCTTCCAGCCCTGCGACGTAAAATGGCGTTGTGACCCGTCTGTTGAGGTGGGCGACGTCATCCAGGTGGAGGGTGATACCGGCGAATGGCTGGACGTGTGCGTCATGGAACAGGAAATCCACCTGTACGGCGGCCTTTCCTCTACGATGCACAGTTACGCCCCGCAGGACGCGGATTACGCCATGGAAAGCCCCACAGAGCAGCGCATTAAGCGGGCTTATGAGAGCCTTACCAAGGCCATGCAGAACGCTACGCAGAAGATCATCGGGGCAAAGGGCGGGTATTACGAGCTGACTCTGGACGATCAGGGATTCCCCATCGGGTGGACCCTGCGAGATACGCCCACCATTACACCCAATACACGGATGTGGATTATGTCCACCGGTGGTTTGGGATTCTCCAAGGACGGCGGAAATACCATTTCCGGTGTTGCCTTGACCATGGATGGCGAGATCAACGCAAATGTCATCACCGCCGGGCAAATGTCCGCAGAAAGAGTCACCGTCAACGGCCAGACGCTTTCTGACTTCATCGACGCCAGTATCGACGACGACGGCCATCCGGTGCTGCGTATTGGATCCTCTGCGTCGGAGATTGTGCTGAAGGAGTACAACGACAAAATCGGATTCTACGATACGGCCGGCACGTTACTGGCGTACTGGAACAACAACAGCTTTGAGCTGGTGGAACTGAGCAAGTTCCGGTTGGGACCCATGGGCATTGTCGTGCAGCCTAACGGTTCCGTGTCCTTCGTGGGGGTGATTTGATGGCGAGTATTTACGGTGCAAAATCTTCCACCGGCTGGCAATTGCGGCTGGATTACAGCGTATCCCAGAGCATTGCGGACAACAAGTCCACACTGTCCCTGACGCTGTACATTTATGACGGCACCGGCGAGAGCTACAACCTGGACGCCAATAGTTGCTATTACACTTTGCAAGGCACCAAGGTGTATAACCCGTACCGGTACAATTCCAGGGGCTGGTACAAGCTGGGCAGCAAGTCTATCACCGTGGCTCATAACAATATGGGCAAGGGGTCCGTGGTGCTTTCTGCGGATTGGCACAGCGGGTTTACATCATCCTACACGCCGTCCAGCCTGACGGTTTCCGGCACAGTCAATCTTCCTGACATCCCCCGGGCATCATCCGTGTCGGCATCCGGGCTTGTGCTGGGTTCTGCCGGTACACTTACAGTGACCCGGGCCGTGAGCACTTTTACGCACACCATCAAGCTCAAGTGCGGTTCTGCGGCACAGGTAACTGTGGCGACAAAATCCAGCGCCACATCCATATCGTATACGCCGCCCTTGGATTGGGCCGCGCAGAATACGTCTGGAATCTCCGTAAACATCACGGCGGAGATCACCACTTACAACGGGGGCGCCGTGGTGGGAACCAACACGACCACCCTGACAGCATCTATCCCTGCATCGGTAAAACCCACCCTGTCCGTGAGTCTGTCAGACACCTCTGGGTATCAGCCCACATACGGCTGGGTGCAGGTCAAGAGCACTCTGAAAGCCACGTTTGCTGCCGCTGGGTCTTACGGCAGCACCATCAATGCCAAGTCTCTGACCATCGGTGGAAAATCCGCCAGCCCGGACGGGGCGAACGCCCTTACAGGCAGCGGCACAATGGCCGTTGTAGCCACCGTC
>OKSB01000463.1_pt1 | contig 44715 bp, 35 predicted proteins | sample 1601171 | NCBI WGS metagenome assembly OKSB01 (sample SAMEA3541496, study PRJEB24748) | human gut metagenome | biome: human gut; feature: human-associated habitat; material: faeces | place: China | collected 2012 | reverse complement strand
TTATCTGCGCTTTTGGCTTAGCAGCTGCCGCACCTCGCTCGCCGTATCGGCACTTGGAATTATGCGGTATTGCCTTAAAAAGTAATACTATAACAGGTTTAGCACCATCAATAGAATTACACCCGGCAGCCCTAAGATAACGGCGGTTCCCGCAGTCAGGGCGTTCAGCGGCAGAGCGACGCCCGTTAAAGGGCCAAGCAGTGCCACTGCCCCCAGCCCGGCCAGACCGCATGCTGCCCCACCAAAAATGCCAAGCAGCGGCCAGCGGCGGCAGGCAGCCGCGCGGGCAGTGACCAGCAGACAGAAAATACCCACAGCGATTATAGATGCAGGCATGTGCCACTCCCCCTCAGTTCTCGCAAGATTGCCCGGCAGTGGCACATTAAGGCGGCGTGCTCATAAATGGTGCGTTCGATGGCAAAGTCTTCCTGCGCCTGTTGGAAGGCGGCTTCGTTCTGGCGTAGTTGCTGCAAAGAGAGGTGGAACGCCCGGCGGGTGTTCTCACACCGGATTTGTGCAGCTCTGGCCAGCCTTTTTTGCCTGAACAATGCGGCACCTCCTTACAGCAAAATGCAGATCAGCCCATCGCAGCCATCATTGATAATGCGTTCCAGTGTCTGCTGCAGGCGGGTGCGGGCTTCGGCGGGCATATGCATAAGTTTGGCCTGTAAACCCTCATTCACCAGTTCGTTCAGACTTTTGCCAAAAATATTGGTGCTCCACAACTTGCTGGGGTCGCTCTCAAAGTCTTTCAAAAGCCCCTGGATCAGTGTTTCTCCCTGCTCCTCGCTGCCAACGCTTGGCGAAAGCTCGGTGTGGATGGTCGCGCGCATCAGGTGCAGGCTGGGGGCACTGGCGGAAAGCCGTACCCCATACTGCCCGCCCTGGCGGACGATTTCGGGCTCTTCCAGGTGCAGTTCCTCAATACCGGGCATAACAATGCCGTACCCAGTGGCCTGAACCTGCTCCAAGGCGCTTTTGATTTTGTCATACGCCGCTTTGGCTTTAGCCAGCTCCAGCATACAAGGCAAAAGGCTGGCTTCATCTGTGATGGGAAGGTCGGTTTCCTCGCCCAAAATCTTGAAAAAGATATCAGGCTCAATACCAACCCGCAGCTGCACCTGGCCGCAGGCAAGGTCCATGCCGGTCAGGGTAACGCCGGTTGTGTTGGCACAGTTCAGCTGGGGCTTGCCGCGGGTCATATCCCCCATTTTGTGTACGCTGCCGGCCAGTTCCAGCAGGGCCTGGTAGACAGAACTTTGCAGCCAGTGCCCCGGTTCCAGCATGGTGACCCAGGACGGCATCGAAACGGCAATTTCCCGCAGTGGGAACTCATAAAGCAGCTTTTGCAGGATATTGTTTAGCTGTTCCGCTGTCAGGTTGACGGCATTGATGGGGCAAACCGGGTGATGATAGACTTCTTCCATCTGGGCAGCAAGCGCATGAGCAGCTTCGCTGTCCGGTTCTGTGCAGTTCAGCAAAATCAGATACGGCTTGCCGATTTCATCCAGTTCGGCAATGATGCGGCGTTCCGCGAGCAGATACTTTTCACGTGGGAGTTCCGCCACACTGCCGTCCGTTGTTACAACAAGACCGATGGTGGCGTGCTCGCGGATGACCCGGCGGGTGCCGGTTTCAGCTGCCTGGTCAAAGGGAACCGCTTGGTCAAACCAAGGGCTTTTGACCAACCGCGGGGCGTTGTTTTCTTCGTGCCCAAGGGCACCATCCACCATATATCCCACGCAGTCGATTAGCCGTGCGCGGAAGCTTCCGCCGGCTTTCAGGTCAATGCTGACCGCTTTTTCCGGGATAAACTTTGGTTCGGTTGTCATGATCGTCCGCCCGGCGGCGGATTGGGGCAGTTCGTCCTTGGCGCGGGCGCGCTGTGCTTCGTTTTTGATGCGGGGCAGCAGCATCAGCTCCGCAAAGCGCTTGATGAAACTGCTTTTGCCGCTGCGCACGGGGCCGACCACGCCGATATAAATATCGCCGCCAGTACGCTGTGCAATGTTCTGATAAATTTGATCCTGTGTCATTGCAGCATCCCCTTTCACAAAGCTGCCGGTATCAGCAGGCAGGTTGCGTCAGCAGTAAGCTCCTGGGCGCTCTGCCCTTCCGGGATGGTCAGGTGGTTAACCGTGGCGAGGTCGCTGGCGCGGGCATGGTAACGGCGGGCAATATCAAAAATGGCCTCCCCTTTTTGGGCATAGTACAGGTAGAGCGCAGGCCCATCCTTACTGTCAGGGTATTCTTCTCCCGGCGTGACGGAGAAAACGACCTCGTGCGGAATCCCCTGCAGCAGAATGCCGCTTACCTGCAGTTCCAGCTCGACCCGCGCTTTGCTTCCGGCGCGGCTGCTGGCAATATGCCGTACCGCTGCGTGCAAGTGCGGGATGCTTTGCCCGATAGAACCGTGGAAGGTCTCCGCCAGGGCCCAGGGGAAGATTTTATCATAGCAGGTCAGTTCGCCGCGGTCATCCGCACAAATCAGGTGCGCGGTACCGCGCCCGGCAACTTGGATGACATCACCCTTTTCTGCGGCGGTCAGCTGTGGGGCTCCAATCGTGACAAAGCAGCCCAGAATGGAAACATTGGCATCCGGCAGGTCATCTTCGATCATAACCGGGATAGTGGTATCTACACTGGCAAGAGGCATGAACTGGTTGAAAGTCCGCTTTTCAAGCGTCATGTTACAGATCGTGGAATAAGCATCCGAAACCGCCATGTACACTGTCGGGCGCCAGAGTTCAGCGTGCAGCTTCCATGTGATGCTCAAAAGCGGCTCTTCTTCCTGCTTTGTCGCAGTCAGGGTGCAGGCCAATACTTCGCCCCAAAGTACCGCACTGTCGCCTTCTGCGGCGTTGGGCAGGTCAAGCGTCTGGGTGACGGGAACATCTTTGGTTTGAATTGTAAGCTGTTCTGTACCGGCAGCGCGGGAGCAGAGCTGCATGGCAAGGGTTCCGGCTGCATCCAGCTGGCCGGTATGAACGCTGGATGTGCCGGGCAAAAAACTGCCCGTAATGTCCAGGACTGTTTCACCTTCACCGGGCAACGGAAACGGCGTTTCTGCAGTAAAGGTGCGTTCCTCGCACGCAGCGCAGATGATGCCGTTAAGCTGTTGGCTCCACTGCTCAACGCCGCAGCCGGTCAGGTTGGTGATAAACTCTACCGGCTCAACCATGCCAATAGCAGCATTTAAGGTATAAGCGCCGCGGATGTCAATGCGGTGCTCGCTGACAGAGCGGCAGTTGCAGTATTCAAGTTCGCCCCACAGGCGGGCGGCGCCGGGCAGATAATTGCCTTCCGGCAGGTCAATGTTTTTTTCAAAAGCGTATTTCTGCTCAGTGCGGTACAGGCGAGTTCCGGCTTCATCGGACTGATAGTACACAGTGCAGCGCAGGTAGCCGCTGCACTGCCAGCGGCGGTCAGCCACGCTGTTTTGCATGATAACGGGTTCCAACAGGCACTTTACAATTTTGAACACTGCGGGCAGGTAATCCGGAATCAGAATCTCGGTTTCAACAGGCAGCTCCTGCCGGGTTTCCCAGCGGCCAGTATTGGCAAGGGCCTGGCCGGTTTCAATGGTAAGCGGTTGGTTGGCGGCTTTGCTTTGCATGGCGGTATACCCCTTTCCTTGCCCCGATACGGGGAAAGTTTTTGATTGCCTCTTGTGTACTATATGCGCGGTGGTAAAAAAATAGCCCTGTCGGAACCGTACAAACATACGGCCCGGCAGGGCTACAATGGAAAAATTAAACCTTAAATACAGCGCGCAGCAGCCAGCGCAGGGCATGCGGACATTTTACCACAACAATCTGCATGGCATATTCCCCCTTCCAGGTTTGTAAGCCATACTATGCAGCAGGTGCAGGCAATGTTACCCGTCAGCGCGGGTCAAAATCACAAGACCATGGCCGCTTTGGCAGCAAAGTTCAGCTTCAGGTGCGGTAAATTCATTGCTGATGCCAAGGGGGTAATCCGGTGTCAGCGTTGCATCTTTCAATGGATAAAACACGCCGTGAATCGATACACCGCCCAGCGGCCCATCCAGCGGGAACACGGAAAGATACATCCAGTCTTTCTTTTGCAATGTTAGTGGCTTGCCTGGACACAAAATATGCAGCTCGCTGTGCTCGTCTGCAAGGGTGACATCAACGCCGTTGCTTGCCAAGTACAACGCGGTGGATACGTTGGAAAACGTGTGTTCCATCCGCTTGCCGCCAAGGGCACCCAGCATGACGATATGACGGTACCCCCGTTCACATAGCCACTTTGCAGCATAGTGGGTATCAGTATCGTCCTTTACATGGGGCAGAATGATCATATCACCGGTGGTTTCCGGCTTGGGGGCAGAATCAAAATCCCCCACGATCAGATTCGGCTGAATGCCCAGCACAGCCGCATTGCGGTACCCGGCATCACAGGCAACAACGGTATCCCCCGGCTGCAGGTACGCGGACAAAGCGGGCGTAACCGGCATGGCCGAAAGAATAACGGCACGTTTGGTAAGATCCTGCATCAGCGTTCCCACTCCTTTAACTGGCTGGCTTCCTCGTACATGGTCAGGTAGCTCTGATAGCGTGTATCCGAAAGCTTGCCCTCTTCCAAAGCCGCGCGCACCGCACAGCCTTTTTCACTGCGGTGGGAGCAGCCGGTAAAACGGCATTGCCCAAAATACGGCTCAAATTCCGGGAAAGCATGCTGCAGCTCTTCCGGCGGAATGCGGCAAATCTTGTTGGCATCCAGGCTGGCAAAACCGGGGGTATCGGCAAGCAGACCACCACATACCTCAAAAATCTCCACTTCACGGGTAGTATGACGGCCACGGCCCAATTTTTGGCTGATATCGCCGGTCTGGCGTTCCAGCTGGGGAGCCAGCGCGTTCAACAGTGTAGACTTGCCCACACCGGAGTTGCCGCAGAATGCACACAAGTTCCCTGCAATGCGCGCACGAATTTGATCCAGACCTTCGCCGGTATCGTAATCCAGCCGGATCAAAGGAATCGTGCTGTCCGCATAAGCTTTCTCCAAGGCATCCGCGGCGGCAAGGTCGGCTTTTGTGATGACAATAACCGGCTGCACGTCTTTATAAACGGCGGCAGCAGTCAGTTCATCCAGAATCAATGTGCTGGGCACCGGCTGGGTGGTGCTTGCCACAATAAACAGCACATCAAGGTTAGCAACCGGAGGGCGGATAAAAACATTTTTGCGCGGTAGAATTTCGTCAATCGTGGTGCGGTCGGCGCTTAATACAACCTGATCTCCCGCTACCGGCGTAATACCGCGTTTGCGGAAAATGCCGCGGGCGCGGCACTCCACAATGCCGGTTTCGGTTTTAACATAGTAAAAACCGCCAATGCCCTTTGTGATATAATTTGTCATTACCACAGCATTTCACCAGTATCCAGGCGGTAAACATGGCCATCGCGCTGTTCTACATCGACCCACCATGTATTACCGTTATCGTCAGTAATTTCCTGAGGCCAACGTGCACCATCACCAGAGGACGGAGAATCCGAGGTGCTGGGGTCTTGCACAACTTCCGGCATTGCGGTAGCCACATACAGGCGCACCGTGCTGCGGATGCGTACCTGGGTGCCTGCAGCGGGTTCCTGGTTCAGAATAGTGCCCTCGGCCTCGCTGCTGGGCTGTTCCACAACGCTGACCACCAGGTTCTGGCGCTGCAGGTCGGCGGTGCCTTCGCTGACCTGCAAACCTGTCACGGAGGTAACGGAAACCATGTTGTCTCGCTTGGAGCGCGCAATATACATGTTTACGGTGCTGCCGCCCTCTACCGTTTCGCCGCCGGCGGGTTCGGTATACACAACGGTGCCTGCGGCAACGCTCTCGTCCTCCACATATTTGCTTACAACCTGAAGGCCGCTATCCTGTAAGGTCTTTTTGGCATCATCGCTTACATATGTTTTTACATCCGGCACAGTGACCCACTGGGTGCCAAGGCTTACCTTCAGGGTCACTTTCTGGCCTGCCTTTACAGTGCGGCCCTGCTTAGGGTTTTGCTGAAAAATCGTTCCTTCCGGTGCATCGTTGTATTCGTACACCCACTTGGCGAGCAGGCTGGAATTATAATCCGATGCACGGAACTCATCCTCCGTCATGCCGACAAAATTGATGAGCTGTACGTCAGCATGCTTGGAGAAGAAAGAGTTTGTGGAGTTGGTGAAAATAAGATAGACCAGAATGGCAGCACCGATCACAAAGGCGACCGCCATACCAAAGAAGATGGGCAGCATGCTGAACCCCTTGGCTGCCTTGGCTTTCTGCTTTTTCACGTTTTTGCCTTTCCCACTGTTCATGGTGCCGGCACGGCGTGCCTGGCTGGTGCTGACAGCGGCTTTGCCCGCTGTTTTGGCTGTGCTGCTGCTGACAACACGGTTAATGGTTTTATCCGGGTTGTCCTGCGTATTATATTCGTATTCAAAGCTGATGCTGGGGTTGCGGCGGAACGCAGCAATGGCATCCAGCATTTCCTGCGCGGATTGGTAACGGTCGGCGGGATCCTTTTCCATGGCCTTCTCGGTGATTTGGCGCAGCCCAACCGGGATATTGGGGGCAACCTCAGCCAGCGGCTTCGGCTTTTCACTGATCTGCATGATGGCGATGGAAACTGCCCCAGTACCATCAAACGGCAGCTTGCCGGACAGCATCTCGTACATCATAACGCCAACAGAATAAATATCAGTGCGGGCATCGGTATGGTCGCCTTTGGCCTGTTCCGGGCTGATGTAATGAACCGAGCCGATGGCCTTGTCGCTGACAGTCTGGCTCTGTGCACGGGAAAAGCGTGCAATGCCAAAGTCCATCATTTTGATGGAGCCATCCGCCTGCAGCATAATATTCTGCGGCTTCACATCGCGGTGAACAATGCCCTTGGAGTGTGCATGATCCAACGCGCTGAGCACCTGTGTGGCAAAGTGGACAACCTCTTTCCAGGTTAGGGCACCGTTGCGTTGCTTCAGGTATTCTTTCAGCGTAATGCCGTCAATATATTCCATCACGATGTACTGCAATTGATCTGTTACAGAGACATCATACACCTTGACAATGTTGGGATGGTTCAAAATCGAGATAGCTTTGGATTCGTTCTTGAAGCGGCGGACCAGCTCTTCGTTATCAAGAAACTCTTCTTTCAGCACCTTGACGGCGATCTGGTTGCCGGTGCGGACATCGCGGCCTTTATAAACATTGGCCATGCCGCCAACGCCGATCAGACTTTCAATCAGATAGCGGCCATCCAGCTTTTTGCCGATCAGATTATCCATTTGTTTCCTCCGTAGTTTCAACGCCCAGCAAAAGGACGGTGATGTTATCCTGCCCGCCGCCTTTCAGGGCACGGTCAACCAGTACCCCCGGCGCGTCAAAAAAGGCGGACTCCTGCAAAAGCAGCGCAAGCTCTGCATCGGGTACCATGTTGGTTAATCCATCGGTACAAAGCAGCAAAAGGTCACCGGGAACCACCTCGCAGCGGTTATATTCCGGCACAATATTGGCCGAAACGCCAAGGGCACGTGTAATCAGATTTTTCTGTGGATGCAGGGCGGCCTGTTCGCGGGTGATCTGCCCGCTGTCCACCAGCTGCTGCACCATGGAATGATCCCGCGTCAGCTGGCGGATTGCTCCACCATGCCACAGGTACGCGCGGGAATCCCCTGCGTGTACAATATGCGCCAGGTTGCCGCGCTGTAAAGCACATACCCCCGTGGTGCCCATACCGAGCACTTCGGGATCAGAGGTCGCTTTTTCATATACGGCGCGGTTGGCATTATCAAATGCACGCATCATAAAGGCTTTTTCTTCGCCGTTTTCAATCGTGCGCAGGGAATGGTCAAAATAGCGCAGCATGGTTTGGGTAGCAAGGGTGGAAGCGACCCGCCCGCCGTTGGCCCCGCCCATGCCGTCACAGACAAGGCCCCAGCCAGTACCATCGACCAACTGACGAGCACAATAATTATCCTGGTTTTCCTGGCGGCAGCTGCCAATATCTGTTAGGGCTGCAATTTTCATTGTGCGTTGGTCCTTTCGCTCGTCGTTTGCCGTGTTGCTTGTTCGGCCTGTTTGGCATCTTCGCGCCGGAGCTGGCCGCAGGCAGCGCTGATATCGGTACCAAGGCGGCGGCGGATGGTGGCATTTACACCCAAATCTTCCAGCATTTTCTGGAACCGGCGCACATTGGCTTCATCCGTTGCTGAGTAAGGGCTGCCATCGACCGGGTTAATGGGAATCAGGTTGACATGGGCCCCCATGCCACGGATCAGATCGGCCAGTTTTTTTGCCATTTGGGGCGAATCATTGACACCATTGACCATGGAATATTCAAAGCTGATGCGCCGCCCGGTCGTTTTCTGGTAGCGGCGGCAGGCCGGGATCAGCTTTTCCAGCGGGAACGCATCGTTAACCGGCATCATGGAGCTGCGGGTCACATTGTCCGGCGCGTGCAGGGATACCGAAAGGGTCAGCTGCAATTTGCGCTCTGCCAGCTTATCAATTCCCGGCACAAGGCCGCAGGTGGAAAGGCTGATGTTGCGCATCCCGATATTGACGCCTTCCGGGCAGGAGATAATGTCCAGAAAGTCCATCACGTTATCAAAATTGTGCAGCGGCTCACCAATGCCCATCAGGACGATATGGGAAACGCGCTCCCCGGTATCCTTTTGCGCGGTATAAATTTCCGCAGCAATCTCGCCGGAGGTCAAGTCCCGCACGCGGCCCGCCTGGGTGGAGGCGCAAAAGCGGCACCCCATAGCGCAGCCCACCTGTGTGGATACACATACAGTGTTGCCGTAATGGTAGCGCATCAAAACCGTTTCAATGCAGTTGCCGTCCGCAAGCTGAAGCAGATATTTGACCGTACCGTCTTTGGACTGCTGGCGGCGGCGGATGGTGGGCACAGCCAAGGTGCAGTTTTGTGCAAATTGGGCAAGCAGGGCTTTGGGTTGATCTGTCATGGCAGAAAAATCCGTAGCCTGCTTTTGGTGGATCCACTTAAAAATCTGCTTGGCGCGGAAAGCTGGCTGGCCGATGGATTTAATGTAATCCGTCAGCTTGGGCAGCGTCAGGTCCGTCAGACAGTTCTTTTTGGTTTCTGTCTGGGGTTCGTTCTGTGGCTGCATATGTGCTTGCTGCATGAGGTGCTTTCCCTCCAATTATTATATACCTTTTCTCTAATTTTTGAATAGACGATTTGTGTATTTTGCGTCAGCAGTTCTTTTGGCGCTCCAAAATAGCGGCAAAAAAACCGTCTGTGGATGTTTCGTGCGGCAGAAACAGTGTGCCGTACTCCCCCACCCGCATACCGGACAGTGTGATTTGTGGCGCTATAACGGAAAAATCTTGATTGTCTTGCAGGAACTGGCGTACTTGGGCTTCATTTTCGTGATGATTCACCGTACAGGTAGAATACACCAAACGGCCGTTCGGGGCAAGATATTTTGCGCCGTTTTGCAGGATTTTTTGCTGTGTTAATAGTAAATTTTCAATTCCATCCAGCGTTTTTTCCCGGATGTCCGGCTTTTTGCCGATGACACCAAGGCCGGAACAGGGCACATCGCATAACACGCGGTCAAAGCTGCCAAGGCCAAAGGCGGGGTTCAGGATAGTGGCATCCCCATGGTAAGGCTTGGCGCGCTCAATGCCGCAGCGGTCAAAGGCCTGCTTCAGCAGTTTGACGCGGCCTGTCATGGCTTCACCGCTGAACAGCTCACCGCGGTCCTGCATCTGCTCGGCAATCGTCAGGCTTTTGCCCCCAGGGGCGGCGCACAGGTCCAGCACCCGCATACCGGGGCGGGCATCACAGCACAAGGCAGCAAACTGGCTGGCTAACCCCTGCACATGGAATTGCCCGGCGTGGAATGCTTTGGATGCAGCGGGATTACCGTTGAACATAACCAGCAGACAGTGCGGCCATGGGCCAGCCGTTACGGTGTGACCTTCCTGTTGCAATGTCTGCGTCAGGGCTTCATCGGTCGTGCGCAGCGGGTTGACCCGGATGGCGGTGGGGCGGCGCTGATAAAACGCGGCAGCCATTGCCTCGGCATCCTGCGGATACTGTGCTGCAAACAACGCGGCAATCGGCTGAGAGAGACAGTAATAGGTGCGCAGCCGTTCTTCCAGATCCGGCCAATGTTCCGGCTTGGGGTCCAATGCGGCCGTGCGGCGCAGCATGGCGTTGACCATACCCGCAGCACTGGTTTTGCCAAATGCTTTGGCTAGCTTGACCGATTCATTGACAGCCGCAGGCAGCGGAACATCCATAAACTTGGCCTGTGCCAGCCCGGCGCGCAGAATGGCCCGCACAGGGGCATCCAGCTTTTCCAGCGGGCGCTTGGAAAACTGTGCCAGCATCCAGTCCAGCAGGCTGCGGCGCTCCAGCACGGTATAAAAAATACCGGAAGCAAAAGCTGCATCCCGCGGGGAAAGCGGCGGCTTGCAGGCTTTCAGCTCAGAATCCAGCACAAGGTTTGCATAGCCGTTTTGCTCCTGCCGCATAAGAGCCTTGACGGCCAGGTAACGCGCGGTCACAGGCTGTCCCCCGCTTTCAGGCGGCGGCCGGCAGCCCATGCGGTACCCGCCATCGACTTGCCGCCTTCCGGCGTGACGGAATCCAACACGATTGCGCCATCCTGGCAGGCAATGGTCAACGGCTTAACCGCCAATACAGAACCCGGCGCAGCGTTGGCGGGATTTTCAGAAAGCTTGCTGGCGGTGACTTTGATTTTTTTGCCATCGTGCATAAAGAACGCCATTGGCCATGGGTTCATACCGCGCACCCAGTTGTGGATGTGGGCAGCAGGCTGGGTAAAATTGAACTGTGCCATCTCTTTGGTCAGGGACGGCGCCTTGGTGGCGAGAGATTCTTCTTGCTTTTTTGGGGTCAGCTTCCCTGCTTCGATTTTGGGCAGGACCTCAACCAGCGTTTTGGCACCAATCGCGCTTACGCGGTCAAACAGCTCGCCGCTGGTCATGTCCGGGTCGATCGCAACCGGCTGCACATACAAAATATCGCCGGTATCCAACCCTTCGTCCAACTGCATAATAGTCACGCCGGTTTCGGCATCGCCGTTCAGCACGGCCCACTGGATGGGGGCGGAACCACGGTACTTGGGTAACAGCGAGACATGCAGGTTGATGCAGCCATATTTGGCCACATGCAAAAGCTGCGGCGGAATAATGCAGCCGTAAGCTACCACGACAATAATATCGGGTGCCAGGCTTTTGATCAGCTCATCCGAGCTGCCATCGCGCAGGGTGCGCGGCTGATAAACAGGGATGCCGTTGGCCACAGCCGTCTGTTTGACCGGCGGGGCGGTCAAAATCTGTTTGCGGCCAACTGGCTTATCTGCGCGGGTAAATACGGCGCAGATATCGTGCCCGGCGGCAATCAGAGCGTTCAGGCTTTCGGCAGCAATATCAGGGGTGCCCATAAAGAGGATACGCATAGAAGTTATTCCTTTTCTTATCGTAAGCGTATGGGAAAATTGATGTACAAAGCGGGATCAATCCTCGGTATCTTCCGGGTAGTCATCCTCATAAAAATGGGTGGCACGGTCCATGATGGTAACGCCGTTTAGGTGGTCATTCTCGTGCTGGATGCAGCGGGCCAGCATGTTTTCGGCTTCCAGTTCAAACCAGTTGCCGTTGCGGTCCTGCGCTTTGACCTTGACCTTTTTGGAGCGGGTAATAGCGCCATTGTGGCCGGGGAAAGACAGGCAGCCTTCATACAGTTCAACGGTTTCGTCGCTCAGGTATTCGATTTCGGGGTTGATGAACTCAATAAAAGTATCTTTGTAATCGGCGGGGGCATCTTCCGGGCGGTTGCGGTCATCCAGGCAGATGAAAATGCGGCGCATCATGCCAACCTGGGGGCCGGCAAGGCCAAGACCGTCAGCATCCACCAGGGTATCCTGCATATCATCCAGCAGGGTGGCAAGGCGGTCATCAAATTTGGTAACGGGGCGGCAGACCTTTTTCAGGATAGGGTCACCATCTTTTACGATTGTACGAAGAGCCATAATAAAAATCCTCCTTAAAATTCAATCGCCGTCGGAATTAAAGTCCAAAGCGATCCCGGCTTTTGCGGGCAGCTTTTCGGCGGCGTAAGCATCCAATGCGGCGTGCATCAGGGCACGGAAACCCGCATCGTTGCGGCATTTCAATGTTAGTTTATAGCGGTATTTCCCGCTGATCATGGCAATGTTCATGGGGGTGGGGCCAAGCACACGTAGCGGCTGGCCGGGGTGTGCAGCGAACTGCTGCCCCAAAATGGCGGCAAAACGCCGCGCAGCCTGAAATACTTCCATCTCCTGCGCACCGGAAAAACTGACCACGCAGAATGAGCAAAACGGCGGATAGAGCGAGAACTTGCGGAACATGATCTCCTGCTGGTAAAACGCGGGGTAATCCTGCGCTGCGGCCAACTGGAGGACAGGGTGATCCGGCACGGCGGTTTGAATCAACGCCCGACCCGGCAGTTCCGCCCGGCCGCCGCGGCCAACGACCTGAGTGATCAGGCTGAACACATTCTCATAGGAGCGGAACCCCTGCCCAAAAAGCAGGGAGTCGATGCCCAGCACACCAACCAGGGTGACATTGCCGAAATCCAAGCCCTTGGCAACCATCTGGGTGCCAAGCAGAATATCATACTCCTGCTTGGCAAAACGGGCCAACATTTTTTCGTGGGCGTTTTTTTGCATGGTCGAATCCTGATCCATGCGCAGGATCCGCGCACCGGGCAAAAGTTCGGCCAGCTCCTCCTCCACTTTCTGGGTACCAAAACCGCTGTACACGATTTTGCCGCCGCATTCCGGGCAAAGCCCTGGTACAGGGCTGACCCGGTGCCCACAGTAATGGCAAAGCAGCGCGTGCTGCGCTTTATGATAAACCAGCGGCACGGAACAGTTGGGGCACTTCAGCACATGGCCGCAAGTGCCGCACATGCCAACGGTCTGGTAGCCGCGGCGGTTCAGCAACAAAATGCTCTGTTCCCCGCGCTGCAGATTAGCAGCGAGTTCCTGTACCATCCGCTGGCTGACTTCTCGCGGGTTCCCGGCGGCAAGTTCGGCGCGCATATCAATAAAATCAACCGTTGGCAGCGGGCGACCGCCATAACGGTGGGTCAGCGTAACAAGCCGCATCCGGCTGCTTATGGCGGCGTGATAGGTTTCGGTGCGCGGCGTGGCGGAGGAAAACAGCAGCAGGGAATGCTCCATCATGGCGCGCTTTTTGGCAACGTCATGGGCGGAATAGCGTGGGGCGGATTCGCTTTGGTAGGTGTGTTCCTGTTCCTCATCTAAAATGATCAGCCCAATGTTTTGCAGCGGTGAAAAGATAGCGCTGCGGGTGCCGATCACGATATCAGCATCGCCATTTTGGATCATCCGCCATTGCAGCAGGCGCTCGGTGTTATTCAACGCGGAGTGCTGCACCGCAAGGCGGCTGCCGAACATGGATTTCAGGCGGCGTGTCATCTGCGGGGTCAGGCTGATTTCCGGCACAAGTACCAGAGCCCGCCTGCCCTGCGCCAATGTCTTTTCAATCAGCTTTAAGAATACGGCGGTTTTGCCGCTGCCGGTAACGCCGTGCAGCAATGCCGCACGGGTCTGTCCGCTCAGCAAATCCTGTTCCAGCTGGTCGTAAGCGGTTTGCTGCTCCGGCGATAGTTCCAGCGGCTGTGGGTCAAAGGGAATATCAGCAAATAAATCCAGCGATTTATCCCGTTGTTCGTTTTTCAGAATGCCTTTCTGGCATAACCCGTTTAAAGTGGAGGAAGATATCCCCTGCGCTTCCAAAGCGGATTTGGTGCAAGGCCCTGCGCGCAGCGCTTCCACGGCCTGAATCTGGCGTGCGCCGGGTTTTGGTTTCTCCGGCAACCCACCAACCAGAGTGTAAACGGTTTCCAGCGTGCGGGTTAGGCGGCTTTTTAATACGGGCTTTCCGTTTTCCATGCCGGGCTGGTACTGTGCGCCATACGGAATGACCGCCTTGACTGCCTCGTACCAGGTGCAGAAATAACGATCTTTCAAAAAATGCACGAGCTCCAACAGGTCCGGGGTCAAGCGGGCTTTTTCCGGCGCGGCGGCCAGCAGGCTTTTTAAACGTGGATCGGGGGCTTCTTCCGTTCCTACTTCCAGAACAACAGCCATCCGTGGATGATTGCCACGCCCAAACGGCACCAACACAATGCTGCCGGGCCAGAGGGATTCCGAAAAATCTGGCGGAATCAGATAGGAATACAGCTTATCAAAATGGATGGTGGCGTCGTTTACCGCCACTTTTGCAATGCAGGGCAAACACGCACCTCCTGTTTTGGCGTTTGGGGCAGCGGATTATTCGGCATCGGGCTCGGCAATGCGCTTTTGGATGATGGAATAAATCTCTTCGGCGCAGGTGTCGACAACATCGTTGACCACATGCTCGTCATAATCAGCCGAACGGGCAATCTCGGTTTCGGCACGGCGCAGGCGCTTCTGAATGACTTCCTCCGCTTCGGTCCCACGGTAACGCAGGCGGCGTTCCAGCTCTTTCATATCCGGCGGCATGACAAAAATGGTGGTGGAACCGGGGTACATCCGCTTGATGTTGCCGGCACCCTCCACTTCGATCACCAGAATAACCGGGACCTGCTGCTCCATATGGCGCTCAACTTCGGAACGCAGGGTGCCGTAATAATTTTCGCAATAGCAGGTGTGCTCAACAATATTGCCTTCTGCCAGAGCGGTTTCAAACTGCTCTTTGGTCAAAAAATGGTAGTTTTTACCGTTCACTTCCCCTTCGCGCATGGTGCGGGTGGTGGCGGAAACGGTCTTTTCGATTTCTGGGTGGCTGCCCAGCAGCTTTGCCACAACGGTATCCTTGCCGGTGCCGGAAGGCCCGGAAACAACAAACAAATATTTTTCGCCTTTCATGCAAGATCCCCCTAACATGTTTAATACAGGTGGTTACACGGTTGGTTTATCCTGTTCTTTTTCAAAACGTCCTAAAACTTCTTCCGGCTCGAAAGCCGAAAGCACCACATGATCAGAATCCGTAATGATCACTGCGCGGGTGCGGCGGCCATAGGTTGCATCAATGGCCGCGCCTTTGTCGCGCGCATCCTGCACAATACGCTTGATGGGTGCAGAATCCGGGCTGACAACGGCGATCACACGGTCCGCATTGACCATGTTGCCAAAGCCGATGTTGATAAGCTTCATGGCCGGGCCTCACTCAATGTTTTGAATCTGCTCGCGAATTTTTTCAATCTCAGATTTCAGCTCAACCACAAGGCGGGTGATGTTGATATCCTGGCACTTGGAACCGATGGTGTTGGATTCGCGGTTCAGTTCCTGCGTCAAAAAGTCCAGTTTGCGGCCAACCGGCTCGTCCAGCTCCAGGATGGAACGGTACTGGGCCACATGGCTATGCAGACGGACAGTCTCTTCGTCGATGGCAGTTTTATCGGCAAAGATAGCAGCTTCTGTCACGATGCGGGCATCGTCAATGTTGCGGTCTTCCAGCAGCTCTTTCAGGCGGGTGTACAGCCGTTCGGTATATGCCTGCACACGCCCGGCGCTGTTCTGCTCGATTTGAGCAACCAGCGTTTCAATCGCTGCCAAGCGGTTCAGCACATCGGTGCGCAGCTTCTCACCCTCCACGGCACGCATGGAAACAAACGCAGCAATCGCCTGCTGGGCAACCTGCTCCACATCAGCCCATAGGGTATCCGGGTCTGCAGGGGCGGCGGTCTGGGTCAACACATCTGGGAAACGGCAGATGGTGCTGACGGTAACATCGTTTTTCAGGTCCAGCTTTTCCGACATTGCCTGCATGGCGGTCTGGTAGCTTTTGGCTAACTGCCAGTTGACCTGAACAACGGTATCTGCCGCTGCAACATTCTGAATGCTCAGGTTCAGCTCAACCTTGCCGCGGCTAACCTTGGCAGCCACCAGCTTTTTGAGCTTATCTTCCAAAAATGAGCAGGTTCGGGGCACACGGGACGAATATTCAAAAAAGCGGGAGTTGACGCTGCGCAGTTCCACAACGATATCGCGCCCGTTCAAAACCTGCTCCGCGCGGCCATAACCGGTCATACTAAGTACCATATTCCTACACCTCGTTATCAAAAGCATTACAAGGCAGCGCTTGCCGTAACCTGCAATCAGGAGCGCCCCAAAGGCAGCAAACGCCAATACATATTTACTATTTATTTTACTATTGTTGGCCGCTGTTTGCAAGGCAATGCGCAGGAAAAGCGGCAGTTTTTTCATTTTTGTAACCCCTTTGATAGAATCAATCAAGGTAAAATAAAAAGGCCTGTACAGCTTTGAGGGCAGTACAGGCTTGAATGAATCTGAAAAAATCAGGATAAATACGATTTACAGCTCAGCAACAGCGGCTTTCAGTGCTTCCACGCGGTCGGTGTTCTCCCACTTCACGCCCAGCTCCTCGCGGCCCATGTGGCCGTAAGCAGCCAGCTGGCGGTAGATGGGCCGGCGCAGATCCAGGTCACGGATGATGGCTGCCGGGGTCAGATCAAATACTTTGCGCACAGCGGCTTCCAGTTTGTCGTGCTCGATGGTGCCGGTACCAAAGGTATCAACCATGATGGAAACGGGCTCGGCAACGCCGATGGCGTAAGCCAGCTCAACTTCGCACTTATCGGCCAGGCCGGCAGCGACAACGTTCTTGGCAACCCAGCGGGCAGCATATGCGGCCGAGCGGTCAACCTTGCTGGGGTCCTTGCCAGAGAAAGCGCCGCCGCCGTGGCGAGCATAACCGCCGTAAGTATCAACGATGATCTTGCGGCCGGTCAGGCCGGTATCACCCTGCGGGCCGCCGACAACAAAACGACCGGTGGGGTTGATGTAATACTTGGTGTTCTCATCCAGCAGTTTGGCGGGGATGATGGCTTTGATGACGTGCTCCATCACATCGGCATGCAGCTGTTCCTGACTGACGGAAGGGCTGTGCTGGCTGGAAATAACAACAGCATCCACGCGCACGGGTTTACCGTTATCGTATTCTACGGTAACCTGGCTCTTGCCATCAGGGCGCAGATAATCCATTATGCCATTCTTACGCACTTCGGTCAGGCGCTTGGCCAGCTTGTGGGCCAGGCTGATGGGCAGAGGCATCAGCTCGGGGGTTTCGTTGCAGGCATAACCGAACATCATACCCTGGTCGCCAGCACCGGCAACATCATCGTTGGTGCCAAGGGCAATGTCGGGGCTCTGGCCGTCAATGTTGGTGATCACGCCGCAGGTATCGCAGTCAAAACCGTACTTGGCGCGGTTATAACCAATCTCGCGGATGACCTGGCGTGCAACACCGGGAATATCAACATAGCAGTCGGTCGTGATTTCGCCCATGATGTGGACAAGACCGGTGGAGCAGGTGGTCTCGCAGGCAACGCGGGCACCAGGGTCCTTTTCCAGGATGGCATCCAGAATGGCATCAGAAATCTGGTCGCAGATTTTGTCGGGATGGCCTTCGGTAACGGATTCGGATGTGAACAGAACTTTGGACATAAAAAGCTGCCTCCTTAAAAAATATAGGGTCAGAAAGGCAACTTGCCGAGAACAAAAAAACGTGCGCCGGGTGTGGACCCAAAGCGCACGTGAACGCTTATCTTTCGGTTCCCCGCAGGAATTGGCACCTTACGCTTGCGCGCAGGTTGCCGGGCTTCATAGGGCCTGTTCCCTCTGCCACTCTTGATAAGTTGCTATTCTGATGTAACGTGCTTATGTTACCATAGGCAACCGGCAAAGTCAACGATGTGGCGTTGGGCAAATTGTCAGCTTTGCACAAAATGGATTGAACTTTTGTCAAAACGGGTAAAAATGACCAATGATGGCTGCCCAATCAGCAACAATTAAGCGGTTACGCTTTTGCCACCGCTGTTGCGGCCATGCAGAATGGGCGAAAGCGGCTTGTAAATTGCAAAGCAGATTACGGCGTCCAGCATCCCTTTGAAGAAAGTGAACGGCAGGTTGAACACCAGCAGGCAGTTCAAAAGGCCATTGACATTCGGGTTAATGGCCTGATACATGCCGATGATGGCATCCAGCGGCAGATGATACATGACCACATAGGCCGGATAGACGATGAAGTAGTTGTACGGAACGCTGACGATTGCCATAACCAAAGCGCCGAGCACTGCGCCCAGGATAGCGCCGCTGCGGGTTTTCTTAAAACGGTATACCATACCGGCCACGCCGACAAACAGAGCGCCCATCACAAAATTAAACAGCTCCCCCACCGCAGCGGTGCTGGTGCTGGGCAGTTTGATCAGGTTTTTGATCAGGCACACCACAATACCGGCAACCGGACCGTAAGCAAAGCTGGCAATCAGGGCTGGCAGTTCCGAAACATCCAGCTTGATAAAGGCGGGCATGATGGGAATGGGAAACTCCATATACATCAATACTGTGGCAACGGCAGCAAGCATGGCGGTTCCGGTTAATACGCGGGTGTTGAATTTGGTTTTCATAAAAAATACCTCCCTGGGGGACGCGGCCCCAAATAAAATGATTTGGAAAGCCAGTAACAGCTTCGGGAGGCTGATAATTGCAAATAAAAACGCCCTGTTGCAAGCTATACTTACAACAGGGCGCAGAAAAGCAAATAGAACAGCTTTCCGTTTCTTTCATCCGGACTATACCGTCGGCCCCGGAATCACACCGGATCAGCGGCTGCATCAACAGCCGGTCGCGGGCTTGTGGCAATGCCATTTACCGCCGGTGGGGAATTGCACCCCGCCCTGAAACAGACTTTCTAGCTTTGAGTATAGCACAGGTTTTACAAATTGCAAGAGGGTGTGCTATAATTGACAAAAATAAATTTGGAGACTGGGTGGTGTTTCCCTGCTGCTTGGTACACTCAGGAGGTTTAGGGCAATACCGCACAATTCCCGCCTTGCGGCTTAAGCACCGCTCCGGCAGCTGCGGCACGGCATCTGCGTTGCCAAAATGCTCGATAAGACATCCAGTATTATCTGCGCTTTTGGCTTGGCATCTGCCGCACCTCGCTCGCCGTATCGGCACTTAGAATTATGCGATGTTGCCTTAGAAAATGGAGGTTGCAATGGAAATAGGAGAGATTTCGCTGTTAAGCATTGTCACGGCGGTGGCCCCGATGGCGCTTTTTGTGCTGCTGGCGCTGTTTGCCCCACTGGTTTACCGCAGAATTGCGGGCAAACTGATTGAAAAATTCCGTCCACATCAGCCGCAGTGGATCAGCATCATTCTGGATAGCTACCTGCGCCCAACAACGATCTTGCTGCGCGCCGTGTTTATTTATGCTGCACTGTGGTTTTTGCCGCTGGAACTGAACACCCCCACATACCGCAGCGTATTGGCGCGCATCATGCAGGTAACCATAATCTGCCTGATTGCCTGGGGCGCATGGATGGCTGCCCCCGTGTGCCGCCTTTTGCTGCGCAGCGCAGAAAACAAACTGGATATTGCTACCAACCGCACAATGGGGCGCTTTTTTGAAAATATCTTCCGAGCTGTTGTAGGCGTTGTGGCGGGCATTGCGGTGTTGGATGCATTGGGCATTCCCGTTACCGGCCTGCTGACAGGTGCTGGCGTTGCCGGTATCGGTATTACCCTGGCGGCGCAGTCCACCATGACAAACCTGATTGCAGGGGTAGCGCTGGTGCTGGAACATCCCTTTGGCATTGGTGACTATGTGATTCTGGGCAGCTATGAGGGCACGGTGGAAGATATCTCGTTCCGCTCCACCCGTATCCGCACGCCGGACCATGCAGTGATTACGGTAGAAAACTCCAAGGTGTGTGGCGAATACATCCAGAATGTTGCTGACCGGACCAACCGACTGTGGCAGTTTACGATCGGTGTCACCTATGATATCCCGCGCGAAAAAGTTGAAACGCTGTGTGCAGATCTGAAAGAACTGCTCAGTGCGGATGCACAGATCAGCTCGGACGCAATGACTGTTACCCTGAATGAATTTAGCGCTTCCAGCATGGATATTCTGGTACGTTGCTATGTGACGGCGGTGGATTATACGGGCTATTTACAACTGAAAAGCCGCATGAATCTGGCCATCATGGACCTGATGAAGCGGGATGGATGCGACTTCGCCTTCCCTTCCACCAGCGTTTACCTGGAAAAAATGCCGCCGCAGAAAGGCAAATCCTGATTTGGCAGAAACAGCTCATCAAGTGCCCGAGTTAGCAATTTGAACCAAACAATATAACAAAACCGCCACGAACCAATCTAACAGGTTCGTGGCGGTTTTTATGTACGTTTAAGTTTTACGCGGCAATCTCAGATCAGAGCAGCAGTGATGAGGCTCATCTTGTAGACTTCCTCAGCATCGCAGCCACGGGACAGGTCGTTGATGGGAGCATTCAGACCCTGCAGGATGGGGCCGTATGCAGCAAAGCCGCCCAGACGCTGTGCGATCTTATAGCCGATGTTGCCGGCGTTGATGTTCGGGAAGATAAAGACGTTAGCTTCACCAGCAACGGTGGAGTTGGGAGCCTTCAGCTTGCCAACTTCCGGTGCAACGGCGGCGTCAAACTGCAGTTCACCGTCAACCTTCAGTTCGGGATGTGCTTCCTGAACGCGCAGGGTAGCGTTGCGCATCTTATCAACGGTCTCGCCCTTGCCGGAACCCTTGGTGGAGTAGCTCAGCAGAGCAACCTTCGGGTCGATACCGAAAATCTCAGCGGTATGAGCAGTCTCAACGGTGCTCTCGACGATCTCATCCTCAGAAGGATCGATATTGATGGCGCAGTCGCCCATCGCCAGCTTCTCGTCGCCGCGGACCATAATGAAGCAGGAGCTGACGGACTTGATGCCGGGCTTGCACTTGATCAGCTGCAGAGCCGGGCGAACGGTATCAGCGGTAGAATAGGTAGCGCCGCCCAGCAGGCAGTCAGCCTTACCCATCTTGACCAGCATGGTGCCGAAGTAGTTGGACTTGGACAGTGCAGCGCGGCACTGCTCCTCGGTCATCTTACCCTTGCGCAGTTCAACCATTTTGGCAACCATTGCGTCAAATTCAGGGTAAGAGGTCGGGTCGCAGATCTCTGCGCCGGTAATGTCAAAGCCGCCCTCAGCAGCAGCCTTTTTGACTGCTTCCGGGTTGCCCAGCAGCAAAACGTTCAAAATCTTGCCAGCCAGCAGCTTGGATGCTGCGGACAGGATACGGGCATCAGTGCCCTCAGTAAATACGATGGTTTTAGGATTTGCTTTCAACTGATTTTCAAAATTTTCAAAAACGTCCATGATAATACCTCCGTATCAATCTGGTGCCGGGTATCCGTGGATCCCGCACACGCTAGTACAGATACAATTATAGCACGATTTGAATTATTTGCAAATGGTGCAAGGACAAAACATATGTTTTTTGCGCAAAAAAAGTCTGAACTGGCTAAAAACGCAAAAATTCATGCGTTTGACGCAAAAATATCAGGCGAGATTGACAAAACTATATCAAACGGTGCGCGGGATGGAATTCTCTCCTTCCGGAGCAGAAAACCCATAAGAACGATAAAAATCGGCAACATCCTGTGGGCTGTGCACAACAACAGCCTGCAAAAGCCGGTCCGTGCCAGGCTGGCGGAAGCCGATGATGGTTTCACCTGTACAAATGCTGCTTTGCGTTGCAATATCCGCCGGGCCAAGGCCCGGCGGCGGCTGCAACGCGGCGCAGGTTTTGCGGTGATTAAAGAACATGGTGCATAACGCCTCCCCTGCTTTTCTTTCAGCATAGCGCAGGTTTGGGCAAAAAGCAAGTGCAATACAAAAAAGCCTTCCGGCACACAGGAGGGCTGCAATACCGGAAGGCATATGTAGGGAAATATGGAGAATGTCAGAATAAATCAGTCGAGGAATTCCTCGTTCAGCTGAACGCCAAAATCATGGGCAATGGCACGCAGGTCATCATCGGTGATGGTCTGGCGGATCAGGCCGCCGCCCATGGAGAGAACTTTGACATAGATCTCAGCACTCTTTTCAATCGTGTGGGCCAGGCCGAAAGTAATATCAAAATCGGGGCCGGAAGCAAACAGACCGTGCTGTGCCCAAATGGCAGCCTGGTATTTTTTCATCAGCTCACTGGTAGCCATGGCAATGTCAGCACCGCCGGGCACCATCCAGGGGCAGACGCCGACACCTTCCGGGAAAACGACCGGGCATTCAGTAGCGCTCTGCCACAAAGCACGGGAAAAATCACGGTCAGTCAGCGGCAGAATGTAGGTCAGGGCAATTACGTTGGTAGCATGGCAGTGGTAGATCACGCGGTTGGCACCGTTGGTGGCAGCCTTGCGCACGCTGTGGTTCATAAAGTGGCTGGGAAACTCGGAAGTCGGCTTTGCGCCATCGGCCAGGCCCCAGACAATGCGCCAGCTATCGCCCTTATCATTGATCTCAACAATGCCGATGCTGTGGATAGGGTCTGGCTCCACATTGCGGAAGAACTTGCCGGAACCGGTGGTGATGAAATATTCCCCGGCCAGGTTATCAGCCTGAACGCCCATGTTGACCCACTCGCGCGGGGTTTCGTCAAAGAAAGGACGGCATGCGGCAACATCTTTCTCGGTCATGCGGTAGGTCAGGTTGCCGCCGTTGCGCTCATGCCAGCCCTGCAGCCAGCCGTCGTTGCACATACGGATAAAACCTTTTACGTTTGCTACATCATAAATCGTGCTCATAATACTGCTCCTTTACTCCATTGCCTTTTATCGTAACTGTTGCCTGCGGCTTACCGCGTGATGATATCAACAGGGACATTAAAGAACTTTGCCACCTTCAGGATGGTATCAATGTGGCGGCCGGTGGCTGCTGCCATGTGGTGGGTGGGGCCGGCTTCGCTCCAGCGGTTGCAGAACTCACGCGCACCGCAGCTGAAGCGGGTACGCATGTTGGTATCGCCAAAGGTAAAGATGGGGCCGGGTTCATTGACGCCCTCGGCAACCACAAACTTGAAGTGGCCGTCCTTATCCTGCGTGATGGCCAGATAGGTCACATCGCCAACCGGTGGATAGAATTGGGTCAGATAGCCGCCACCAGTCTTGCCGTGGAACACGGGCACGATCTTCATGGTCGGCTTTTTTGCCTTGGAGATATCGGCATCACCGGAGCCGGAATGGCCGATGATGCAGATATCCTCGTTGAAGTCGATGGAGTACATCTCGCTCAGCTGGCCGCAGCCCGCAATGGTTTTCAGGATGGACATTGCCATCGAAACCTTGATATCGCCCTCAACCGCGCAGGCAGTGCCCTGCTTGATGAGCATCGAGAATGCAGGAATCAGCATGGAGTCCAGTTTGCCGGCCACACCCTTGGCAAAACCGTCGTAGTGGGAAGCCACAAACGCAATCTTTTCGTCCTTGACCCACTGCTCAAAGGCAACAACATAACGGGCCATATCCCAGACCTTTTCGATCGTGCCGCCGCCCTCAATATCAAAGGTATCCAGAATATCCTGTGCCTTGGCACGAATCGCTTCTTCATCGGTGATGTTATCGGCAATGGCCCACATTTTTTCCCAGTCAAACTGCTTGGTGTAAAGCCACATGCGGTTGTATAGGTTGGTTTCGTCAATGTACAGGTCCATCATGCCGGGGTACGGGCGGCCGATCTGGGCAAGGTTGGTATCGCGGAAGCGGCGGCGCACCTGTGCAGCACGGCACCAATCTTCAATTTCAGCCTGCACGCCGGGGTCACCGCCCTCGACCACGCCGGTGATAACGGCATGGCGCTTACCGGCGCGTTCCAGGTCGGCAACCATTTCACCAACGGCACCACAGGCGTACAGTTCACCTAGCCAGGTTGGTGTATCAGTGTTGGCATAATCCGGGGCTTTCTTCTTCTGCACATTGACCAGTACAATGGGTACATCCAGATCGCGCACGGCGGGCAGCATGTTGTAAGAGGTTGCATAGGTCAGCAGCTGCAGAATAACCAGGTCAACGTCTGCGGCACGGAACTTATCGCCCGCTGCCATGGACTGCTCTTTGGTGGTAACAATGCCGCCGTCAATGACCTCAACGGTATCGGGAATGGTCTTTTTGAAAGCGGCATACTGACCCTCAAATTCAGGAACCAGGGTTGGAAACTGCGGCAGATAGGCACCCAGAGCAATGGCAAACACACCAACACGGGCTTTGGTTTCAACTAACATGGATATTACCCCCTGTAATAAAATTTATTGCGGATTACATTCCAAAATAGTGAACGACTTTTTGATGGAGGCGCGTGCATCCGCAAGGTCTTTGAACTCCCCTGCACGGATCATCTGCACCATCAGGTTGCCAAGGGCGGTACCCTCGGTAGGGCCTGCAAACACGGGCAGCTGGGTGGCATTTGCGGTCATCTGGTTCAGGTACATATCCTGGCTACCGCCGCCCACAATATTGATGCTGGTATATTCTTTGCCGGTCAGGCTTTGCAGCTCTTGAATAGCGGCCTGATAATCATGCGAAAGCGAGTTGTAAATGGTCTGCATCACTTCGCCGGTGGTGGCGGGAACTGGTTTGCCGCCGTCTATGCAGGCAGCCTTGACTTCTTTGATCATGGATTTCGGCGCCAGGAAGCGGTCATCGCCAGTGGATACGATCCCGGCAAAGCTGCTGGCTTCCTGCGCGGCGGCAATCAATTCCGGGAAAGACGGGCGGGTTCCGGTCTGCTCGCCAAGTTCACGCCGCACAGACTGGATCATCCACAGGCCCATAATGTTCTTAAGGTAACGGTAGCGGTATTCATAGCCGCCCTCGTTGGTAAAATTGGCCTGCATGCTGGCAGGGGTCGTGATGGGGTCTTTGTTTTCCACACCCAGCAGGCTCCATGTGCCGCTGGAAAGATAAACGGCCTTATCATCCCTTGCGGGAACAGCCAAAAAGGCGGAGCCGGTATCATGTGTAGCGGGCAGTACGACGGTGCAGTCAAAGCCGACATAATCCTTGACGGCGGAGCTCAAATTTCCCAGTTTGGTGCCGGGGGTGCTGATTCTGCCAAAGATTTTGCGCGGCAGACCAAGCCGGTTGATGATTTCATCGTCCCAATCCTTGCTTATAGCGCCCACCAGGGCAGTGGTGGAAGCATTGGTGTACTCGTTGGCCATCACGCCGGTCAGGCGGTAATTCAGGTAATCCGGCACCATCAAAAAATGCTCGGCGGCGGCAAGCTGTTCCGGGTGCTCTTTCTTTAAGGCACACAGTTGGTAAACCGTGTTGAACGACTGGTACTGAATGCCGGTACGGGCGTAAAGTTTTGTAAACGGCAGAATGGGTTCCAGTTCCTCCCGCATGGCGGCGGTGCGGCCATCGCGGTAAGCAACGGGGTCCCCGATAGGGGTACCATCGGCATCCAGAAGCAGAAAGTCAACAGCCCAGGTATCAATACCGACCGTTGTGGGCGTATAGCCTGCATCGTGGGCGGCTTTCAGCCCCTCGATCACATTCTGAACCAGGCCTTCCATATCCCAGCAAAGGTGACCGTTCTTTTCAATCAGGCGGTTTTCAAAGCGGTAGACTTCATGCAGGGCCATAACACCATGTTCCACGGTGCCAATAATGTGCCGGCCGCTGGATGCTCCGATATCTACAGCAAGATAACAGGTTTGCATCTTTCTCTCCTTTTGGTAAAATGCGAATCAGGCGAACTGCCTTATGCTATTAGTATAGCGGCATAATATCCGGCATTCCATGGTTTGAAGTGGACTGTTTTTTGTGAAAATTCTACTTTGCCATTCCCTGCTGGCAAAGGCGGTTTCGCTGCTTTTGCTTGACTTATAGTAATGGGAAAAAATTAAGTCTGTGTTTTTTCGATGACAAGGCGAAGCTTGTTGTAATATTGTCGCAGTGCCCGGCGAAAATGCTAAAAGTAAAGGCAATACCGCATAATTCTAAGTGCCGATACGGCGAGCGAGGTGCGGCAGATGCCAAGCCAAAAGCGCAGATAATACTGGATGTCTTATCGAGCATTTTGGCAACGCAGATGCCGTGCCGCAGCTGCCGGAGCGGTGCTTAAGCCGCAAGGCGGGAATTGTGCGGTGTTGCCTAAAGAATAAAAATAAAAAAGCCCCGCCTGCCGGGCAGAACATTCTGCATCCGGCAGGTGGGGCTTTTGGTTGTTGCAAATAGATAAATGAAAATTTACTGCCTTTTCTGCATCCGCAGCAGGCTGTACGGCATCAAGGGCGTGGCACAGGGAATGGTATACTGCATCATCGGGTGCGGGGTGGCATCCACCGCTTCCCCTTCCGCGTTTTTGATCCATTCAGGGGTTACGGGCACGACCGAACCATCTGGCTGCAAAATTTCCAGCGAATCTCCCAGGCAGAACTTGCTGCGCTGGGTGCAATGGGCAACGCCGTCTTCCCACGAATCCACAGTGCCGATGAAATCCCAATCTCGCACATAAGTATGGCTGGGTGTCTGCAGGGCTTTCTCTTTGCCAAAATAGAAACCGGGTGAATAATGGCGGTGGCTGGTACGGTTCAGCTCATCCAGCACGGAATCCGGTAAATCAAACGTATCACTGGCGGGGTTTGCCAGGTACTGGTCCAGCGCTTTGCGGTAAGCGGCGGTAACGGACGCAACGTAATAGAACGTTTTGGCGCGCCCCTCAATTTTCAGCGAATCCACACCAGCCTTGCAGATCAGGTCCAAAAACGGTGCGGTGCATAGGTCGTTGGCGTTCAGGATGTAGCTGCCTTCCTCATTTTCGCCAATGGGCATATACTGGCCGGGGCGGTTTTCTTCTACAAGATAGTATTTCCAGCGGCAGGGCTGGGCACATTCGCCGCGGTTGCCGCTGCGCCCGGTCATATAGCTGGAAAGCAGGCACCGACCAGAAACGCTCATGCACATGGCGCCGTGCACAAAGGCTTCCAGTTCCAGCTCCGGCGGGGTGTTATCGCGGATCTGGGCAATATCGGTCAGGGTCAGCTCGCGCGCCAGCACCACACGCTTGGCGCCCAGGTTGTAGGCCATGGTTGCAGCAGCATAATTGGTGATGCCTGCCTGAGTGGAAAAATGCACATCCACATCCGGAGCATACTGTTTGGCAAGGCTCAGTACGCCAAGGTCCGCAATGATAAAGGCATCCACCCCGGCTTCGGCCGCGTCCTTGATATACTGCGGCAGCTCGGAAAGCTCATCGTTGGTGGGCAGGTTGTTTAGGGTCAGGTATACTTTTTTGCCGCGAGCATGGGCAAAAATGCAGCCATCATGAAGCTCGCCAATGGTCAGGTTGACCGGTGCGGCGCGCATACCAAAGCGCGGCAGTGCGCAGTATACGGCATCGGCACCATACATGACGGCATATTTCAGGGCTTCAAGGCTGCCGGCAGGCGACAGCAGTTCCGGACAGGACAACATAAGATAACGGCTCCTTTGTTCAGTGAAGTTCAGCTTTTATCAGCCCCAACCGGCGATGATGCAGTTCTGATGGTGTTCGTCTGCCGTTTTGGCATAGAAATATTCGCCAGGGTGGTCGCCGTTCGGGTTGCCGGTAACAAAGAAATAATAGCCTTCGTCCAGATATTCCTGGTCGGGATTCAGCGCGGCGGCAATGGCATCAATACCGGGATTGGTGATGGCACCGGCGGGCAAGCCGCTGATGCGGTAGGTGTCGTAATGAGCAAGCACATCATCCGGAATAGCACCCTGTTCCGGCCAGCCGTAATAAGCGGCGGTGGGCGAATTCCACAGGTAGTTATTGTCGCTATCGTTCATGATATAGCTGCTGGCATTGGATTCCAGCTTATGCTCTGCCCACTGAGGGTCATCGGATTCCAAACGATTGTGGAAGCAGGCGGAAACCTTGGCGTCTTCTGCGGGCATACCGGCTTCTTCCTGAATAAAGCTGGCCAGAATGACAACATCATTCATTGTGGTGCCCTTTTCGTTGATGGTATCCCACAGGTCGGAAGTTTTGGCGTCGAATTCCTTATAGAAGGTGTTGACGTAATTATAGACCGAGTCATCGGTGAAGAACTCGTAAGTGTCCGGGAACAGGTAGCCCTCGCACTTCATCAGGCGGCCTTCGGTATCCGGGATGGCATTCCAGAAATCATACTGGCTGAAATCGGAACCGTCCTCGCCGTTGGCGCAGGCAAGGAAATCATCCACCGAGCACAAGCCATTTTCTTCCATCTTCTGGGCAATAGCAACGGCTGTGTAACCTTCGGGGAATGTGATGGTAATGGTCTTGCGCTTGACCTGCTGCACGCTGAGGGTTTTCAGGATCGTGTTATAATCCATGCCGGAGCGCAGGGTAAAATCGCCATACTGCAAACCGGAAGCGCGGCCGCTGTATTTGGCATACAGCTTGAACAGCCAGTCATACTGGATGACGCCATCCTCTTTCAAAACGTTTGTGATGTCTGCAACAGTGGAACCCTGTTCAATGGTAACGGTCTGCTCCGGGCCGAGTTCGCCGTTGCCGGCAACTTCGCCGTAGAACTGGAACACTTTCCAGCCGCCGATGCCGACGATAGCCAAAATGACAACAAGAACCACAAGCCCAATGGGAAAACGGCGGCGGACGGGTTCATCATCGTCATCCTCTGCGTACTCGTCTGGACCTTCGGCGTCTTCGTACAGGTCCTGCGGGTCAGGATCAGGCTGTACCGGGCGCTTTGGTGCGGGGGCTGGCGCAGCATGATAAGCCTGGCGCGACTGCGAGCCCTTGTCCTGGGAATCACCACGATTGATTTTCATTCCAAATCTCCTTTACCAGGCAGCAGAACTGCCCTGTTTCACGTATGCACGGTCTTACAGCAACAGGCGGAAATAAACGTCCGTAACGGGGAACGGCTGCCCAAGGTAACAAATCATGCCGTAACCACAGCGCTTACCCTCGCCCAGGTACAAAAACTGATTTTCCGCCAGCAGCAGCCGTGCTTTGGTCAGACCGGTATGTTCCCGCGCGGCCTGCAGCAGAATATCAGCCGAATGGTCGTTATCGGCCTGCAGCTCCATAAAAAGCAGCTCGTCCTTTTCCTGGCAATAGAGGCCGTAACCGCGCTGGTTGGAAACAATGGTCATACCGCGGCGGTAGAGCCGGGTGATCATGGTGTTCATGCTGCTTTCTGGCAGGGCGATGCAGGCGGGCTGGTAGCGCATCCGGGCGTCGATCAATTTGCGGACTGTCAGGTTATCAAACTCTGCTCGTGCCCACAAATTGTGTTCAATGGGCTTGCGGATGATGCGCAGCGGGAAGCGCCCCTGAAAATTCAGCTGGGAAAACGCTTTTGCGGCCCGCGTGCTTTGCGGTGCCGCCACAGCGAAATCACACCCTTTGGCGGAAAAGGCGCGCAGGCAGGTTGCCAGCAGTTTGGGCATCAGCCCGCGCCCCTGCAGGGACGGGTCCGTTGCCATGCAGCAGAGCCATACGCCGTGGTGGTGCCCGCATTCCACTGGAACCGCACCAATCATGGCGGCCGGGATGGGCTTTGCACCGGGGGCCGGGTCCCGGGCAAGGATCAGGATATTATCCAACCCCACAATTCCACAAAGCCAGTCCAAAGCATCCTGGCGGGTTCCGCCATACGTTTTGCGGCGGAACGCAACCATCTGCTCCAAATCAGCTTCCGTTGCTTTGCAAAGCATGTTCTATCCCCTCCTTGCCGTATTCAACGTGTGGCTTTTGCTGCCAACGGTTTTAGCTCAAAATCCGCTCCAGGTATGCCATCACTTCGGACTGAATATCCTCCGGCGTGCGGATGGTTTTCTGGCCGTCTACCGTTGTTGTGGTACACTCAATGCGGTGCCAGCCCAGCTTGCGTGCGCAGTATTCAGCGGCGGCGCGGGAACGGGCCAGGTATTCGGTATCGCGTTCCTGAATATCTTTTTTGCTTTCATCGCCGTGGTAGCGCTGCGCAATCAGGCGCTGGCTGACATCGGGATCAACCGCAAGGTATACAACCGCATCCGGCGCAGGCAGGCCGAGCTTTTTGTACTCGAACTCAAACAGCCACTCCAGAAAACCATCCCAGTGCATCGGCGGCAGTTTGGAACATTGGTGAACAGCGTTGGAGGTGGTGTAACGGTCAGAGATGATTAGCCCATTCTGGCGGTAGACATTGCCCCACCTGGTTTTGTAGCTGGCAAAGCGGTCAACAGCATAAAACGTTGAAGCTGCATAAGCGTTCACGTCATCCGGGCGCTGGCCGAACTCGCCGGAAAGATACATCTTGACCAGTGCGGAGGACGGACTGTCATAATCTGGGAAGCTGATTTTCAGCGGGTCATACCCTTTGCTATGCAAATTCTGGCAGGCAAGTTCTGCCTGTGTGCCCTTGCCGGAACCATCCAGGCCTTCAAAAATAATCAGTTTACCCATGGTTTTCAGCCTCCTGTTTCAGTGTTGCATATTTATCACGCACGGCGTTCTGCTTGCCGCAGCACATACCGCCCTCCGGGCAGGGACCCGCCAGGCAGCGGGGACCAGCTGCGGCAAAAACATGCGGCGCAAGCGGGTATACAAGGCGCAGCATTTCATCGGCAACGGCGCGGATCTCCCACTGGGCACGGTTGCAGCAGCGCAGGTTGAAAAAGTTGTTCAGGCTGCGGCAGTTCATGGTCATTACCATTTTTGTCTCGCAGGCGTTGGGCAATACAAAGCGGGCGTCCTCGTTTGCCATTTTGCTGGCTTTGGCGCGGGCGGTCTTTTCCGGCATGCCCTGCTCCATCAAGGTGTGGGTATGCTTTTCTTCCAGTGCTTTGACCAGCTCCAGGTAGTGTTTGGCATCGGCGTTCATTGCATCAATAAAAGCCGCTTTAGCCGCAGGGTCAGCCTCAATTTCCGGGGGAATCACATAACGGAAATCTTCCAGCCGCACATAGCGCTGGCTCTGCACACTGAAACTTGCAATGCGGTGGCGGGTGACCTGTGCCAGAAAGGTGCGGGAAACGCCCTCAATGCCAAAGGTAAAGCTGGCATGTTCAATGGGGCTGGCGTGGCCGAAGTCATTCAGCTTTTGCAAAAAGGCTGCGGTCTTTTCCGGTGTTAGGCCATCCAGCAGGGTTTCGATATGTGCATCAGAATAGCACAGCTTGGCGGCTGCGGCAATGGTCTTTTCGGGGTCATTGGTGTGGGCGATCAATGTTACAAGCATGGGCCCGTTCCCTCTTTTCCTTTTTTATCAGTGGTTTATTCTTCGCTGGTCAGCTTGGTCAGCGGGGCGTAATTGGCCATTGTTTTTTTGATGCCAACGCGGTCAAACTGGATTTCTACAATACAGTCCCCCGCAACCGGCGTTACTTTCAGCACCTTGCCGCGGCCAAACACCTTGTGGTCCACAAGGTCCCCGGCTGCAAAGTTGGCGGCCTTTTTGCGTGCGGGTGCGGCGGGCGCAGTGGTAACGCCACTGCCCGCCGGAGCAACCGGAGCACCGGAATGATGGTTGACGCGGCTACTGCCATACCCGGCGCCAAAGCTACTGCTTTGGACCGTGTGGCGGCCGCCGGGGTAGTTCGGGCTTTCGTGCCCGCCGGAAGCAAACCCACTTTGGAAGCCGCCGGCATACTTGCTGCCAAAGCCGCCGCGGTTGTATTCACTGTTCAGATACCCGCGGGAAGCCCCGGAGTATCCGCTGCGCCCGCCGGGAACATTGGTGCTGTAGCTGCCGTACCCGGCGCCAAAACCGCCGCTGTAAGCAAGCTCTGGGCTTTCGGTTTCGTCCATCACATTGGGGTCAATCTCATCCAAAAAGCAGGAAGGCGGGTTGCGGCGCGTCTGGCCGAAAATCATACGGCTGCGGGAGGAAGAAAGATACAGCTCTTTCTTGGCGCGGGTAATACCGACATAGCACAGGCGGCGCTCCTCTTCCATTTCTTCCTCGCTGTAGCGAGCAAGGTCACCGGGGAAAACGCCATCCTCCATACCAATGATAAACACATACGGGAATTCAAGGCCCTTGGCGCTGTGCATCGTCATCAGGGTAACGGAATCAGCATCTTCATCATAGGAATCAAGGTCTGCAATCAGGGCAACTTCTTCCAAGAAACCGGAAAGGGTTGCGTCTTCCCCGTTCTGCTCCGCATAAGTCTTTACGGAAGAAATCAACTGGCCCAAGTTTTCCAGCCGGGTCTCGCCCTCTTCTTTCTGCGCTTTCAGCATGGCTTCGTATCCGGTCTTGCGGATCACTTCACCGGCAAATTCATCCAGCGGAAGGGTGACGGAAAGATCACACAGTTCACGGTACATGGAGTAAAACGCGTTCAGCGCGCTGGCGGCACGGCCCAGTGCGGGATAAGAAGAAGCCTCCCGGATGATCTCCATCATCGGCACGCCGTTGGCGGCAGCCAGTTCCCCGATCTTATCAATGGTGGTGGCACCAATTTTTCGTGCAGGTTCATTGATGATGCGGCGCAGGCGCACGTCGTCCCGCGGGTTGACCACAACGGCCATGTAAGAGTTAATATCCTTGACTTCCTTGCGGTCAAAGAAGCGTTGGCCACCCACAATGCGGTACGGGATACCGGCACGGGCAAAATAAGTTTCGATGGGGTTGGACTGCGCATTCATGCGGTACAAAACGGCATGGTCTTTTAAGGAAGCACCATTTTTTAGGTTCTGGCCAATAACCTCGGCCACATGGCTGGCCTCATCCTGTTCCGAAGCGGCCGTATAATGGTGAACTTTGTCACCATCGCCGTTCTGGGTCCACAGGGTCTTGCCCTTGCGGCCGTTGTTGTTCTTGATGACGCTATTGGCCGCATTCAGAATGTTGGAGGTGGAACGGTAGTTCTGCTCCAGGCGGATGGTTTTGGCCCCGGCAAAAACTTTTTCAAAGTTCAGGATATTTTCAATGGTAGCACCGCGGAACTTATAAATGCTCTGATCGTCATCGCCAACAACGCATACATTGTTGGAACCACCGGCCAGCAGGCGCACCAAGTGGAACTGGGCCACGCTGGTATCCTGGTATTCGTCCACCACGACATAGCGGAACTTCTGCTGGTAGTATTCCCGCGCTTCGGCATCGGTTTTCAGCATCTGCACGGTATGGAAAATCAGATCGTCAAAGTCCATGGCACCAGCCGTGCGCAGCCGGTTGGAATAGGCGGTATAGATTTTGGAAATCAAAGCAGCCTTGGTATCGCGTGGCGCTTCGGCGGCGACATCTTTGGCGGAAAGAAGTTTATCTTTGTAACCGCTGATCTGGGAGATGGCTGATTTGACCGGCAGGAACTTGTCATCAATCATCAGTTCTTTGTAGATCTGCTTGATGACACGCTGCTGGTCGTCGGAATCGTAAATCGTAAAGCTTTTGGGGAAGCCAATGCGTTCGGCATCGCGGCGCAGGATCCGTACACAGGCAGAGTGGAAAGTGGAGGCAAATACATCCCCGCCCATGGTATCGCCCAGCATGGCTTTCAGGCGTTCTTTCAGCTCTCCGGCGGCTTTATTGGTAAAGGTAATGGCCAGCACATTCCACGGGCGGGCCGGGGCAACGCTCATCAGCGGCATCAGGGACTGCGGAACCGGCTGGCCGCACATGATGGCGGTGCGCAGCTGCTCCAGATCACTCTGCGCAACCGGGCGGCTGACCTCTTTGGAGCCATAGGCGCGGCCAAAACGGATGATATTGGCAATGCGGTTGACCAGAACGGTGGTTTTGCCGGAGCCTGCACCTGCCAGGATCAGCAGCGGGCCTTCGGTGGTAAACACAGCCTGCTGCTGCACCGGGTTCAGCTTAGTAAAGCAGGAAGCGATATAGCGGTCCCGCAGGGCCAGAAATTCAGTGGTAATGGTATCGGGCATAATGAACCTGTCCTTATATTATATGGCAGAACCAGCCCGGAACCATGCAGGGCTGGGAATTTTGGCAAACGCTGTATAGTATAGCACACTTTTGCCGGATAGAAAAGTAGCCTGGCGGAGGTATCCGCAGAAAATCATACTTTTTACAACCTGCACAAAAGCTGCGCTTTAATTGGAAAAACCTTCTGGGGATTGCAGTCGGTTATGCCACGCTCTGGGGGTGGCATCGCGGAAACCGGCTGTCAGGTATTGGCCCAGCGTTAAGCTGGCTGCGGTTCCGCGTGCCACACAGTTGATGGGGTCTGGTGCGATGGCAACATCCACATGCAGCTCCCCGGCAATATAACCAGCCAGGCCACGCAGCATGGAGCCGCCGCCAGTCAGCAGAATGCCGTTCTTGGCAACATCAGCGGCCAGTTCCGGCGGGGTGCTTTCCAATACATTGCGGGCAGTGGCGGCAATGCGGGCGGCCAGTTCCTGCACGGGCAGGTACAGGTCCCGCGTATAGACAAGGCGGCGGGCGGGCAGGTTGGTCTCCCAGGAATGACCACGGATCTCCATTACGCCCTCAAACTCGCTTTTGGTGCAGCAGGCAACCTGCTTTTTCAGCGCTTCGGCGGTTAGAGGGCCGATGGCAATGTTGAATTTTTCCTGAACATACTGGGCAATGCACTGGTCAAAAGCGTTGCCGGCGACCGGCAGGCTGGCGGCGCGCACCCGCCCACCCATGCTGATCACGGCGATATCCGTGGAGCCGCCGCCGATATCAATCACCATGCAGCCCATGGGTTTGCGGATATCCAGCCCTGCGCCAAGGGCGGCGGCGACAGGCTCATCCACAAGGAAAACCTGCCGTGCCCCGGCTGCCATGACGGCTTCTACCACAGCGTCAGCTTCAATGCCGGTAATGGCTGCCGGAACGCAGACCGATACGCGCGGCTTGATGATGCGCGAACGGCATACCTCATTGATAAACCGCACGATTAGTTCGTTTGTCATGCGGTGGTCCTGAATAATACCGTCCCGCAAAGGGCGGATGATATCAATATAAGAAGGCACACGCCCCACCATGCGCAGGGCTTTGTCCCCCACTGCCAGAATGGTGCTGCTGCGGGTATCAACAGCACCAATGCTGGGCTGATGGAACACAACTCCCTGTTCCTGTGTGGCAATGATAATGGAAGTTGTGCCAAGATCAAGGCCGATATCATATTGCTTCATGTTTATCTGGTACTCCTTGCTGCCAGAAGCAGCACTTTGTTATCTATTGTGAATTGCCATCAACCATCCAAGTTATTTGCTTTCTTTTGGTGTTCCGGCGGCACCGTGGCTTTTGGGCATCAGTTCCGTTGCTGCAACACACACGCCGTCCACACTCACAGCGCCACCCTCCAATAGCGCTTTGGCGCAGGCAGAGATAGTGGCACCAGTGGTGATCACATCATCCAGCAACAGCAGCCGCATTCCGGAAAGGTCAACCCCAGTACGGCAGGCGTAAGCATCCTTGACATTGGCAAAGCGCTTTTGCTGGTCCAGCGATTTTTGCGGTAAAACCTGCCGGGTCAGGCACAGCGGCTGGATGACCGGAATGTGCAGGATGCGCCCAAGGCGCTGCGCTAGCAAAAGGGGCATATTTTCCGCGCGGTTCTTCTTTACGCGCGGCGGCACCGGAACAATGGCGCTGTACAGCGAAATGCCGGATAGATTCTCGTATACCGGGCGGTACCCTGGGGCACGGGCGGGCTGTGCGCCAAAAATCAGCACAGCCATCAAATCCGCCAGTTCTCGCGCATACCAGGGGTTGCCGTTCTCCTTGCAAAGCAGGATAGCATGGCGCACACTGTCTGCATAGTAAAAGGCAGCTGCGCAGGTGTTGACAGCGTAAAAGGCGTGCTCCGTTACAGGCAGACGCGGTGGAAGATGCCGCAGACGCTCGGCTTCCGGTATACAGGAACGGCACACGGCGGCTTTCCAGGCGCTTTGCTCAAGTACCGTGCCGCACAGCGGGCAGTGCCGCGGATAGGCAAGGGCCAGCAGCGGTTCCAGAGCCGTTCGCCCACGGTCCAGCCAATCCAGAGATATGCGTTTTCTCTGTTTCATCTGCGTTTTTCAGCCGGAGTGACTGCCTCGCGCAGCAGGTAGCGCAGCCCGCTGTAACGCATGTTCTGGCGCACATTATCCACCATGGCCTGCTCGGTGCGCCGGGTTCCCGCCAGAATGCACAGGCGGCGTGCGCGGGTAACCCCGGTGTACAACAAGTTGCGGTAACAAAGGCGCGCGGGTACATCTGCCACAGGCATAATGACGGCCGGAAATTCAGAACCCTGGCTTTTGTGCACTGTTACAGCGTAAGCGGGTTCCAGCTCGGCAAGCTGGTCAGCACCGTAAATATACTTTCGGTCATCCATCTGTACCGTCACAGCACGGCTTTCGGGGTCAACGGCAGTAATAATACCCATATCCCCGTTATAGGCACCCACACCGGCTTCGGCACCGTCCCGCTCATAGGGAATGTCATAATCGTTTTTGATCTGCATTACCTTGTCGCCACAGCGCAGCACACGGCCGCTTTGCTCCCAAACGATCTGCGGCTTATCCGGTGCAGGCGGGTTCAAAATGGCCTGCAGGCGGCGGTTCAGTTCTACGCTCCCGGTGGGGCCAACCTTGGTGGGGCAAAGCACCTGGATGTCCCGCACGGGGTCATAGCCATAACTTTTGGGCAGCCGGGTACTGACCAGGTCGCAGATCAGCCTCTGGCAGGCAAGACCGGTGGATTCGATCATGAAAAAGTCATCATCCCGCCCGCCTTTTATGGGCATCTGCCCTTCCACAATGCGGTGGGCGTTCTGTACAATCATGCTTTTCTGCGCCTGGCGGAAGATCTCATTCAGCCGTACGGTGGGCAGAACGTCTGCCTGCAAGATCTCCCCCAGCACACTGCCGGGGCCAACGCTGGGCAGCTGGTCGGCATCACCTACCATAATAATGCGGCAGTGGTAACGCGCGGCGGCCAACAACGCCTGGAACAGCTTGGCATCTACCATACTCATCTCATCCAGAATGATAACGTCAAACGGGAGAAGATTCTTTTCATTATGAATAAAACGCACGCTGCCGGTAGAATAGTCCACTTCCAGCAATCGGTGGATGGTGGAAGCGCTGTGGCCGGTCAGCTCGGTCAGCCGCTTGGCGGCGCGGCCGGTGGGGGCACACAGGGCAACCCGGTCATAAATACCTTCATATAAATTCAGAATCGCTTTGACCGTTGTGGTTTTGCCGGTACCGGGACCGCCGGTCAAAACCATTACACGGGAAGAGAGTGCTAAGCGGATTGCTTCCCGCTGCAAAGGGGCATATTCAAAACCTTGGGTCAATTCCAAAACGCGGATATCGCTTTCCAGCGTTTTGGGGCCTTCTGTCGGGAATGTGGCAAGCTCCCCCAGCCGCGCAGCAATATCCTGCTCTGCGCTGAGCAGATCTGGCAGGTAAATATATTTCGTTCCGTCAAAGGTGCAGGCGCGCATTTCGTCATGCTCCAACAGGCTTTGCAGCCCGGCCTTTACGGCATCCGGCTCCACCCGAATAAAGCGCGCAGTGCTTTCGATCAGCTTATCTGCGGGCAGGCAGGTGTGGCCGTTGTTGGCGTTGTGGCGCAAAGCGTACAAAAGCCCGGCGGCAATGCGCAGGTCGCTGCCTTGTCCTACCTGCAGCTGGGCGGCGATACCATCGACCTGGCTGAATTTCAGGTTCAGCGGCTCCCCGCACAGCATGTAGGGGTTCTTTTTCAGTGCTTCTACCGTGGCGGGGCCAAACGCACGGTAGGCTGTAACAGCCATCTGGGCGGAAAGCCCAAACTTGGCCATCCAGGCAACCACTTCTCGCACACCGTACATACGTCGGAACTCGTTGGAGATGGCGGCGGCCTTTTGCGGGGTGATACCTTTTAGCTCACAGAGTTTGTCCGGCGTTTCGGAGATGACGTTCAATGTATGCGCCCCAAATTTTGCCACAATCTTTTTTGCTGTGGAAGGCCCGATATAGGGCAATACCCCACTGGAAAGGTAGCTCAGCAAAGCCGCGGTATCCTGCGGCAGGCTGGCCTCACAGGTTTCGGCACGGAACTGTTCGCCATAGCTGGGGTGGTTGACCATATAGCCATACGCCGTAATGGACATACCGTTATCCACGCTGCCCACGTTGCCTGCCACAACAATATCGGTGCCACCGGCATCCACTTCAAACACGGCATAACCGGTATCCGGGTTTTCGTATATCACATGCTCAACAACGCCCTCTAATTTGAGCATCTCAGCAGTTTGTGTTGTACTGTTTGTCTGTAAAGTATCCGTGCCTGCCACCTCCTTCCGGGTGCAAATGGGGTAAAAACCGTTCAATACACAATTTTTTATTTTATATTATAGCCTATTTGTATCTCTTTGGCAATTTTTTTGACAACTTCCCCTTGTAGCTGATATAATAAATGTCCTTTTGCGGTTTTGAAGTGAGTGCAAAAAGAAGGCGCTGGGCAAGGAGGCGAAGCTGGAATAAAATTGCATGGATCGAATTTTCTGGCAGCGGCAAGTCCACAGTGGCGCGGACGCTGAGGTAGGAATACGCGGTGTAAATGCCTTGCAGCTTGACTGCGTACAGCATATACTGGGCAGGCAGGTACGCCCGCTGGAAGAAAAGCGGACAGCCGTACCCGTAGGCAAACTGAAAAAATCGCCAGGTTTTTGCGCAGTGCCCGAGGAAGTGCGTGTGATCAAAAAAGCAGGGAGAATTGGATGAATTTTACCGGGAAACGGGAATGCGGACAGAGCAGACTTTGCAGCAAAAGCGTTAACATATGTTTGCACAGGAGCATACAACGGGAAAAATAAGAGCAATTTATACATCAATGGTAAAAAATGTTTTGAGAAATTGTTATCACTTGCGGAAGGGATGCAAACAAAATTGTGTATTTTGCCAAAAATCAAGACATTTCGATGTACGGTTGAAACACACCTGAATTTGTGCTAAAATCATGTTAGCTATCTGTGGCCAAATTGCCGTAAAGCACAACTACTTTACATAAACATGCGTGCTAAGATTTTGCATGTGGGGCAGCTGCGGGCCCCAATTGTAAGAGTAGTGCTTTGCGTCAAAAAGCCGACCGAAGCGGCAGACCTGGCCAACCATCTTTGACTGGAAAACAGGAATTAAGAGATTAGAGAGGTGCCTTTTGTGGATAATGAAGAAAATGAAGTAATTGACCTAACAGAAATTTTAAGTGCGGTTCGCCAGCATCTTCTTGAACTGATTTTTGTAACTTTGGTTGCTGCGCTGGTTGGCTTTACGGCGTCTAAGTTTTTGATGACCCCAAAGTATGATTCTTCTGCCCTGATGATTGTCAATACCCGGCAGGATGTCAACGCCAGTGTTACCAGTGACCAGATCAATTCTGCAACCAAGCTGGTTTCTACTTACAGCATTATTATCAAGAGTGATACGGTTCTGCAGCAGGTTATTGATAACCTGGGCCTGAACCTGACTTATGCTAAGCTGAACAAGCGCGTTACCGTAGCAGCTGTGGACGATACCCAGGTTATGAAGATCACTGTGCAGAGCGACAGCCCGGAATGGGCACGGCAGGTGTGTGAACAGATCATTACAGTGGCTCCGGATGTGATCAAAGAGGCCGTTGAAGCGGGTTCCGTCAAAGTGATCTCCAATCCTTCTTTGGCAACGGAGCCGGTTTCCCCCAACATTATGAAGAACACGATGTTGGCCGCAGCGGTTGGTTTTGTTCTGGTGATTGGTATTATTGTGCTGCAGGTTTTGCTGGACAATAAGATCAACACGGAGGAAGATGTTACCAAGTATCTGGATATGACTGTTCTGGGCGTGATCCCGCAGTATGATCAGGGAGGTAAAAAGGAATGAGTAAAAAGCGTGAACATCATAAGCTGTTTATGGTTGGCTCAGATGCACCGTTCCAGTTTACAGAAGCTTACAAGTCTCTGCGAACCAACCTGGAGTTCCTTGCCGCAACCAGCGATTGCAAGACTATCCTGATTACCTCCTCTGTTCCCGGCGAAGGAAAGAGCAACGTCGCAGTAAACCTTGCGATTACCCTGGCAGACAGTGGCAAGCGTGTGGTGCTGGTTGACTGCGATATGCGTAAGTCTACCATCTCCCGCTACCTGCATATTCCGCGTGATCATATCGGCATTACCAACACCATTACAGGCAAGGACCGTACCCAACTGGCCAATGCACTGGTCAACTTCAAAGACCTGGGCATTGTGGTGCTACCTGTTGGCACCATCCCCCCGAACCCATCGGAACTGTTGGCAACCAAGGCAATGGAAAGCACCTTTGCTGCACTGAAGCAGGTGTATGACTACATTATTGTGGATACGCCGCCGGTTTCTGTTGTTACCGATGCTGCAGTATTGTGCAAGTATGCGGATGGGGCATTGCTGGTTGTACGCCCGGGTGTTACCACCATTGAAGGTGCCCAGCTGAGCAAGAAAAACCTGGAAGCTGTGAATGCCCGCATCCTTGGCGTAGTAATGAACGGATACAATGTTAAAAAAGCCGGTAAGAAAGATGGCTACTACTATTCTTATTCTTACGGGTACAGCAATGACGACGCAGCTGGAAAGAAGAGCCGGAGTAAGGCATAATGAGTTCGCAACTGGTTGATCTCCATTGTCATATTTTGCCTGGCATTGATGACGGTGCCAAAAACCTGGATGTTTCCATGTCCTTGATCCAGAAAGAAATGGAAGACGGGGTTGTTGGCATTGTGTTCACACCGCATTTCCATTATGAGCGCATTACGCTGGATGCTTTTGTTCAGCAGCGCAAAATGGCTTATCGCAGCGTTGTGGCGCAGCTGGCAGAACGCAAACTTCCTCTTGCCGTTAAACTGGGTGCAGAGGTCTATTTTACCACAGCTTTGGCCAGCCTGGATCTTTCCAAATTGGCATTTGCAGGGTCGCGGTATATCTTGATTGAATTTCCGACCAGCATCCATCCCGGTGGAATTGAGGATACCCTGTTTGCGGTGCAAAACCGTGGGTATACTCCCATTTTGGCCCATGTGGAGCGCTATCCCTATGTTACCGAGGATCCTACCCTGCTGTACCGCTGGGTCAGCTCCGGCGCATTGGCGCAGATCAATGCTTCGGGGTTGGTGCGCAGTGGACATACGGCCAAATGGCTGCACAAACTGCTGGATTGGAACTTAGTTCATCTGATGTGTTCTGACTGCCATTCTGTTACAACCCGCCCGCCAAACCTGAAAGACGGGATGGCACAGATAAGCAGTTCAACGGCAAAACTTTTACAGAAAAATGCCATTGATGTCTACCTGAACAAAGAAATTTCTATCAAAGAACCAATTGAGCCAAAATTCCGCTTTGGACGCTGGGTATAATAGGCTTGCAAGTTACGGTTTGCTGCCCTACTATATTCCGGGGCCATCATGCGTGGCAGAAAGCCCGTTTCATATGCCGCAAAGGGAACGGTCTTTCTTCGTGCTTTTGCGGCTTTTAATTGTATCATGAACCATTCTACATCAAAAATACTGCATATTCTGGATGCTTTTCTGGACTTTTTCCTGCTGTTGGGAGCGTATGAGGTTTCCAGCCTGCTACGTATGCACAGCACCTGGGGTGAAGCGTTCTGGTGGGTCGATGTTGCCCGCTTCCGCCCACTGTCACTTGTATACGCAGCGGCAATCATTCTGATTTATATTGCACAGGGTGAATACCGCACTTTTAAGCGGCGCGGCTTAGTGAGAGAACTGGCAAAAGCCCTTTTGGGAAACCTGGGCGGCTTTACGTTGGCAGCAACCATTTTGTATGTATTCCAACTTTCGCAGTTTTCCCGCCTGCTGCTTGTTTACTATTACCTGCTGTCCAGCGTGGTCATTACGATCAAGCGGTTATTGCTGCACCGGATCAGCCTTTGGTATGCAAAGCGGCGCCATATTATAGCCCGCGTTTTGCTGGTCGGCAATGGAAACCTGGCATTACGCTATTATAATGATGTTGTAAAGGTCAAGGATGTATCGGCAGAGTATGCCGGCTATGCAGCGCAGAACCCGGTAGTGGAACTGCCGAATTACCTTGGCACAGTAGCCGATCTGCATAAGATTCTGGAAAGTACCCGGATTACCCATATTGTGATTGCGGAGGAAACCCAGAACCGCAGCGAGTTGCTGCAGATCACCGCGATTGCAGAAAATTACGGCATTAAGGTTAGTGTAATTCCGGTCTATTCGGACTTTCTCTCTTCCCGCACAATGGATAATATCGTAAACGGGTTGTATGTGATCGACCTGAAAATGCAGGAAACCTGCGATATTATGGGTGTGAACATTGTGGTAACGGACATGGACAAAACCATGACGCTGCTGGAAAGCCAGCTGGAACAATGGCGTGGGAAATATATCTGCGTGGCCAATGTACATACCACCGTAACGGCGCACGAGGATGCCGAGTACCGCTATATTCAGAACCATGCGGTCATGGCGCTGCCGGACGGCGGTCCCCTTTCGCAGTTCAGCCGCAGGCAGGGGTATGCTGCTGCGCAGCGCGTTACGGGGCCGGATTTGATGAAGCAGGTTTTGGCGGTCAGCGCAGAAAAAGGCTGGCGGCACTATTTTTATGGCTCTACCCCGGAAACGTTGCAGTTGCTGCGCAAAAAGGTGGAAGAGCGCTACCCTGGTGTTGTGATTTCCGGTATGATGTCGCCACCGTTCCGCGAGATGACCCCGCAGGAGGACGCTCAGGCGGTAGCGGAAATCAACGCAACAAAGCCGGACTTTGTGTGGGTTGGCCTTGGTGCCCCCAAACAGGAACGCTGGATGGCCGCCCATGAGGATCGCGTACAAGCCTTGATGATCGGCGTTGGTGCGGCGTTTGACTATGAGGCGGGCAACATTAAGCGTGCGCCCATGTGGATGCAGAAGCACAACCTGGAATGGCTTTACCGATTGATGCAGGACCCGAAGCGCCTGTTCCACCGCTACCTGAAAACAAATGTAAAATATCTTTTGTGGACCTGGCGCAGCGGCGAATAACGGAAAAGATAAAACAATAGCAAAAATACCATGCTGTACATTGGAAGGAGGAACCGGCCAAGGTTCCTTGCCCGATGTGCGGCATTTTTTATGGCTTTGGGGCGCCGACCGACAATCTGATTCCATGCAGAATAAGCGAACAGATTCCGGCTGTGCGACAAATCAGAATCGAAGAATCTCGACTTTTTTCTCAAGCCCCCTACCTATTTGCCGGGAGCTATGGTATAATATCTGTATATGCTGTTATATATGCAAATTTAGATGTTTGGGAAGGAGCTACCACATGCAGCAGGAAACTGTCATTGTGTTGGACTTTGGTGGCCAGTATAACCAGCTGATCGCCCGCCGTGTCCGTGAATGCAATGTTTATTGCGAAATTTATTCTTACCGTACTGACCTGGCCAAAATCAAGGCCAAAAATCCGAAGGGCATTATCTTTACCGGTGGTCCCAACAGCGCTTACCTGCCGGATTCCCCTACCATCGATCCCGAAATATATACTTGGGGTGTTCCGGTACTGGGCATCTGCTATGGCAGCCAGCTGATGATGCATATGCTGGGCGGTAAGGTTTGCAAGGCTCCGGAACGCGAATATGGCAAGACGGTTGTGGATCTGGATACCACCAGCCCGCTGTTTGACGGCCTGCCGAACCAGAATGTTTGCTGGATGAGCCATAATGACTATATCGAGCAGGCTGCCCCCGGCTTTGATATTATTGCCCACACCCCCAACTGCCCGGTTGCCGCTGCACAGGATGCCGCCCGCGGCCTGTACTGTGTGCAGTTCCACCCGGAAGTGCTGCATACCGAAAACGGTACTAAGATTCTACATAACTTTGTTTACAAAGTTTGCGGCTGTGCCGGTACCTGGAAGATGGACTCCTTTGTGGAGCATAGCGTGAACGCCCTGCGCGAGAAGATCGGCAATGGCAAGGTGCTGTGCGCTCTTTCCGGTGGTGTGGATTCCAGCGTATGTGCTGCCATGCTGGCAAAGGCCATTGGTAAGCAGTTAACCTGCGTGTTTGTTGACCACGGCCTGCTGCGCAAGAACGAACGTGAGCAGGTTTGCGAAGTGTTCGGCGAGGGCGGCCAGTTCGACATCAACTTTGTCTGCGTGGACGCCCGCGAACGTTTTTACAGCAAGCTGGCCGGTGTTACCGAGCCGGAGCGCAAGCGTAAAATCATTGGCGAAGAGTTCATCCGTGTGTTTGAGGACGAGGCCAAGAAGATCGGTGCTGTAGACTTTTTGGCACAGGGCACCATCTACCCGGACGTTGTGGAAAGCGGCCTGGGCGGTGAATCTGCTACCATCAAGAGCCATCACAATGTTGGCGGCTTGCCGGATTATGTAGACTTTAAGGAAATTGTGGAGCCGCTGCGCGACCTGTTCAAGGATGAAGTCCGCCAGGCTGGCCGTGAACTGGGCTTGCCTGAATATCTGGTCGCCCGCCAGCCGTTCCCCGGCCCCGGCCTTGCCATCCGCATTATCGGCGATATCACCCAGGAAAAGGTTGCCATTGTACAGGATGCTGATGCAATCTGGCGCGAGGAAGTGGATAAGCTGCCCGCCGCTCAGCGCCCCAGCCAGTATTTTGCCGCGCTGACCAACATGCGCAGCGTTGGTGTTATGGGTGATGAGCGCACCTATGATTACGCCATCGCCCTGCGCGCTGTGACCACGACCGACTTTATGACCGCGGAAGTTACCCTGCTGCCCACCGAAACCATTACCACCGCAGCAAACCGCATCGTAAACGAAGTAAAGCATATCAACCGTGTTCTGTTCGACTATACCACCAAGCCGCCAGCAACGATCGAGTTTGAATAACGGATTAGAATGTCGAAAGCCTGTATTTATGCGGGCTTCCGGCATTTGTTTTATCAAATGGCTCTAGT
>OKSB01000457.1_pt1 | contig 45190 bp, 38 predicted proteins | sample 1601171 | NCBI WGS metagenome assembly OKSB01 (sample SAMEA3541496, study PRJEB24748) | human gut metagenome | biome: human gut; feature: human-associated habitat; material: faeces | place: China | collected 2012 | reverse complement strand
CGCCTTTTTAGTAAGATGCAATGTTCATAAACCGCACCTTTTGACCTCAATGTCATATTTTGATACCAACCTCTTTTCAGTTTATCAAATCCTTAGGGCGGAGATGAGCATCCAATGAACACAGAAGCTGTAATCTGTCCCCTTTGCGGCGCAATCAACAAAGACCTCTAAGACCGGATGCATATCGGTAAGGTAGTCAGCACACAATGAAGTATGGGATAATCGCAGACACGCCGCCTTTTAATGTCTTTATTTATTGACAATTATAGATGTATCGTCTATAATAACAAGCACAAAGATGATGTAGAGGTGGTGTGCAGAATGGGACGAAAGAGTGTTGCTGTGCTGCCGCAGACGCAGGCGATTTTAGAACAGCTGGGAGAACAGATCAAACTTGCCAGATTACGGCGGCATCTGTCTGCCGAATTGGTCGCGGAAAGAGCTGGTGTGAGCCGAGCCACAGTGTGGAATGTTGAAAAGGGAAACCCCTCTGTCGCGATTGGGATCTACGCCGCAGTTCTGCACGCGCTGAACAATATGGATAAAGACCTTCTGCTCGTTGCAAAGGATGATGAGCTGGGGCGTAAACTCCAAGACCTTGAACTTACCACGCGCAAGAGAGCACCACGAAACGGAGGTGATTAACCGCGGCGTCAAACCAAAAAGTAATTTATATCTATGAGAGCTTCAGATCTACAACGCCAAGCTTCCTATGGACTCTCTTCGTGGAGAATGTCCGTGGCCGGGAGAGCTACTCCTTTGAGTATGATGCTGACTGGTTAAAAAGCAGCGCAAACTACATGTGGCGGTGCTGCTCTTTATGGCAGCCGTTCTCGTCACGCTGGAGAAAAGCGCCAAGGGCGGCATGCAGAAATTCTTCAAGTACGTTCCTGCGGTCGTTCTCTGCTACCTCATCGCCATGCTCCTGTGCACGCTGGGCGTGTGGGATATGGCCGAGACCAAGCCCGCATACTCCGCTTTGAAAAACAACCTCACCTACGCGATGATCTTCGCGATGCTGCTCCGCTGCAACATCCGTAAGGTCCTCAAGCTCGGCCCGAAGATGCTCATCGGCTTCTTCAGCGCCACCCTCACCATCATGATCGGCTTTGTCTGCGCGTTCGTGCTGATGAAGGGAACGATCGGCTCCGACGTCTGGATGGGCCTTTGCGCTCTCTGCGGCAGCTGGATCGGCGGCAGCGGCAACATGGTCGCCATGCAGGACGCGCTTCCCGTCGACCCCGGCGCGTATGCCTGCGCGCTCACGCTTAATACCGTCTGCTACTCTGTGTGGATCGCCCTTCTGATCTTCATGGTCCGCTACTCCTCCAAGTGGGACAAGTCCGTTAAGGCGGACACCTCCAAGCTCTCCGCGATCGCCGATGTCGCCAACGAAGAGGTCGAAAAGGAGAAGAAGGCTAAGGCGACCTCGGGCGACTGGGTCTGGATGATCGGCCTTGCTCTCATTGTTTCCGCGCTCTCTCAGTGGGTCGGCGCGAAGATGGGCGCTGGTTTCGCCGGTATGGGACTCAAGATGTTTGATAAGGGTACTTGCACGACTCTGTTCGTCACGGTCCTCGGTCTCGCCTGCGCCATGACTCCGCTCGGCAAGCTGCCCGCCGCGAATGAGCTTTCCAGCGTTCTTCTCTATGCCGTTGTTGCTCTGCTTGCCACGCAGGCGCCTCTGAACGCTCTGATCGAGGCTCCGATGTGGGTCGTCTACGGTGTGTTCATCCTCGTTCTCCATGTTGTCGGTATGTACATTCTCTCCAAGCTGTTCCATTGGGATTTGTGCATGGTCTCCACAGCGTCGGTCGCCAACATCGGCGGTCCGGCCTCCGCGCCGATCATCGCCGTCGCCTACAATCCCAACTATGCCGGTATCGGCGTTCTGATGGGCATCTTCGGCCAGGCGATCGGTAACTTTTTCGGTCTCGGCATGGGCTGGCTGCTCAACCTGATGGCATGAGCTCCCTGCCTCTTCCACAGAAAAGAGAGGACCTGCCCGCAGCAGGCAGGCAGGTCCCCCTCTTCCCCAGATCAACGGGAGGCCTATCCATGAACAGCAACGATAATCTGCGCTTTCTGAATGTCGGCCTGCCGGACGACATTGCAAGGTGCAAGGCATGGGGCGACTTTGAGGGAGCCATACGGCTCATCGACCGCCGCCTCGCGCAGGATAACATTCCCGATGCGCTGCGCGCCTGCCTGACGGCAGAGCGTGAGATCATGCGGCGCATCCCCGCGGACTACCCGCTCACGCGCGCCGACGCGCTCGCCGAGGTACGCGCGCACATTCCCGACTTTACCGAGGAGGAATTCGACGAGCGCGTGGACGCGGGCAAGATCGGCTGGCTGTACATCGGCGGCGAGATGCGTTTTTTTGACCGCTTCTTTTCCACCATGTGCAAGGCCGAGCCCGCTTTCGCCGCGCGTGCGGGCGTGAAGCTGTACGGCGTGGAAAGCGTGACGGCGGAGGAGGGCGAGGGCCGTCTTGACCATGTCCACCGGCGGATGCGCGAAAACGGAAAGATCGCAAACCGCATCCGCATTCGCGCGAGCGTACGCGTGAAGGACGAGGTCTTCACGCCCGGTATGTTTGTGCGCGTCCACCTGCCGCTGCCCGCCGCCTGCGAGCAGCAAAGCGACATCCGCATCGAGGCGCTCTATCCCCCGAACGGGCGTCCCGCACCGGAGGACGCGCTCCAGCGCACCGTGTGCTGGGAGGAAACGATGACGGAGAACCACGAGTTCTCGGTCGAATACTCCTATGTCCACACGGCCCGTTATCACGATGTTTCCGCCATCGAGCCGGACGCGGCACAGCCCTGCTTCGACACAGGCGAGGAGGCGCCGCACATCATCTTTACGCCCTATCTCCGCGCGCTGGTCCAAGCGCTGACGGAGGGCGTGGACAGTCTGCTGGAGAGGGCGCGTATTTTCTACGACTTCATCACACTGAATATGAAGTATACCTTTATGCCCGCCTACTTCATTTTGGAAAACATTGCCGAAGCCGCGGCACGGAGCTACACGGGCGACTGCGGCGTATTTGCGCTGCTGTTCGTCACGCTGTGCCGCTGCGCGGGCATTCCCGCTCAATGGCAAAGCGGTCTGACCGCCGAGCCGGACTTCTGCGGCGGTCATGACTGGGCGCGCTTCTACATTGCGCCCTACGGCTGGCTCTACGCCGACCCAAGCTACGGCATCGCCGCCGTGCGCGCCCGGAACGAGACACGCCGCCGGTTCTACTTCGGCAATCTCGACGCCTACCGCATGGTGGCAAACAATGCGTTTCAGGCGCCGTTTACCGTTCCAAAGCAGCACTGGCGCGCCGACCCTTATGACAATCAGGTCGGCGAGATCGAAACAGCGGAACGCGGACTCGGCTACGGCGAATTTGAACGCAGCAAGGAAGTTCTTCTCTGCGAGGAGCTTCCCCTCTGACCCCAAGCAAAGAAAGGAAGCTTGATTTATGAACAGCTATGGATTGATCGACCTGCACTGCGACACGCTGGCAGAATACTGGAAATACGCGCACACCGGCAATCCCGATACGCTGGACGACCCCGGCCGCGTGCTGTCGCTGTCCAATATGCCGAAGGATGTCCACTGGGCGCAGTTCTACGCCGTGTTCATCCCCGACGAGGAGCGCGGGCAGGCCGCCATCGACTACTTTGAAAAGAACCGCGCGAATTTCTACCGCCAGATGGAGAAGTTCGGCGACCGCGTCGCCCCCTGCCGCAACGCCGACGATATGGAGAAGGCCTGGGCGGCGGGCAAGACCGCCGCGTTTCTGACCATCGAGAACGGCAGCGCGCTCGCCGGCGACCTTTCCCGCGTCCACACGCTCGCCGAGCAGGGCGTGCGTGCCATCACGCTGACCTGGAACGGCGAGAACGAGCTCGGCTCGGGCCACACCACGGACCACGGCATGAGCGAGTTCGGCAAGGCCGCCGTGCGCGAGATGGAAAAGGAAAACATTCTGGTGGATGTGTCCCACCTCAACGACCCCGGCTTCGCGGATCTGCTGGAGGTCGCGACGAAGCCCTTCGTCGCCACGCACTCCAACGCACGCGCGCTGTGCAGCCACGAGCGCAACCTGACGGACGACATGATCCGCGAGATGGTGCGCCGCGACTGCCTGATCGGTCTGAACTACTTTGTGAAGTTCCTGCGCGACGACGGCGACGTAAAGAGCCTTGACGATCTCTACCGCCACGCCATGCACTTCTTCGAGCTGGGCGCGCGGAAGAATCTCGCCCTCGGCTCGGACTTCGACGGCTCCGTGCTGCCCGAATGCCTGAATACGCCCGCCAAGGCCGCCTCGTTCTATGAATACCTGCTCTCCCGCGGCGTCTCGCAGGAGGACGCGGACGGCGTCTTCTACAAGAACGCACAGGCGTTCTTCCGCAAGAATCTTCGGTGACCGCAAGGGCGGATGGCTCATACGACAGAAAGACCGACGTTTTCTCCGTGAAAACGCCGGCCTTTTCTTGGCGCCTTCCGGCGCCAATCACAGCGGGGCGGTCTGATGGGCCGCCCCTCGTTCTTCTTTATGAAGCCGTATCCGACGGATCGTCGGACGCTGGTCGAAAAGGGACGCTTCCTTTTGTGGAAACGCCCTCTTGCAAAAGTAAAATATTGTGTTACAATCGCGGCATAAAGCATTGAGGAGGTAACGCCACATGGCTGCAAACACCGATCCGCGCCTGCAAAATCAGGTGATCTATTCCATTTACGTCCGCAACCACACGTCGGAGGGCACTTTCCGCGCCGTCATTCCCGACCTCGACCGCATCCGCGCGCTGGGGACGGATATCATCTGGCTGATGCCCATCCACCCCATCGGCGTCGAGGGCAAGAAAGGCACGCTTGGCTGCCCCTATGCCAACCGCGATTACCGCGCCGTCAACCCTGCCTACGGCACGATGGAGGACTTTGAAGCGCTGGTGCGCGAGATCCACGCACGCGGCATGAAATGCATGATCGATGTGGTCTACAACCACACCTCGCCCGACTCTGTTCTCTACCGCGAGCATCCGGAATACTTCTACCACGACTCCGACGGCAAGCCGGGCAACAAGCTCGGCGACTGGGCCGACGTCATCGACCTGGACTACTCCAACCGCGGGCTTTGGCAATATCTGACGGATACGCTTGTAATGTGGGCTAAACTGGTGGACGGCTTCCGCTGCGATGTGGCGTCCTTCGTCCCCGTGGAATTCTGGCTGCAGGCCCGCGCGGCGGTCGCCGCCGTAAACCCGGACTGCGTATGGCTCGCCGAAACGGTCCACCGCAGCTATGGCTGTCTCGCGCGTCGGCACGGCGTCTATTCCGCGTCGGACGGCGAGGTGTTTCGTGCCTTCGATCTGGAATACGAGTACGACGTGCGCGAGGTATTCGACCGGTATTTGCGCGGCGAGGTCCCCCTGAGCCGCTATCTTGACGCGCTGAATTTTCAGGAGACCTGCTACCCCGCGAACTACAACAAGCTCCGCTTTCTGGAAAACCACGACCAGCCGCGCATCGCGTCCTTCGTGCGCGACGAGCGCGCGCTCGTGAACGACACGGCAATGCTCTATTTTCTCAAGGGCACGACGCTGCTCTACGCGGGGCAGGAATTTGAAAACGACCATCTGCCCAGCCTTTTTGACATCGACCCCATCGACCGCCGCACCGGCCGCGACCTGAGTGGGCTGCTGCGCCGCCTGTACGCGGTCAAGCAGCAGTTCGGCAGCGCCGACTGGTTCTTCGCCGACGCGGACGATGTGAACGACCTCGCGCTCCTTCAGCGCGGAAGCGCGGGCAAGCGTTTTGTGGGCGTATTCTCCCTCAAGGCGAAAGCCGCCGACGTGCGCGTGGACGCCGCCGACGGCGTGTATGAAAACCTCATCGACCGCAGTACCGTCACCGTGAAAAACGGTATTCTCTCCTGCACGGGCGAGCCGGTAATCCTCCGCGCGGAGGGCTGAGCGTTTACCGCTCCACCCGCGCAAGCAGCAGCTTCATCGTTTCCGCCGCGCGACGGATGGCCTCTTCCGCCGGCAGGGCGAGCACGTTCGGGTCCATGACCTCGACAGAGCAGGGGCCATCGTAGCCGGTCGCCCGGACGTTCCGCAGCAGCTCCTCCAAGGGGGCGTCACCCTCGCCGGGCCAGTAGCTCTCCGCGCGCTGCGCCGTGAACGGGGCGCGCGCCGGGCAGTCGCTGACATGGACCATAAAGAGCCGGTCGCCGCGCAGAGCCGACAGCTCCTCCGGCCGCGAGCCGCCGGCACAGAAATGCCAGGTGTCGAGCAGCATTCCCACGTTGGCGCGGTCCACCGTGTCAAGGATCTCTGTGCACTGCGCGAAGGTTTGCACGGAGCTGTCCGGCACGGCCATAAATTCCAGCGCCAGCCGCACGCCGTAATCCGCCGCGGCGTCCGAGAGCCGCAGCAGCGAATCGGCAGTCTCGCGGCAGATTGCCGCCGCGGAGGTCCCCTCCGGCACATGGAAAGATGCGATGACCTCCATGCAGCCGCAGCCGAGCACGCGGCAGGCCGCAAAGCACCAATCGCTCAGCTCGCGCAGCATCCGCCCGCCGGCCTTGGTCTGAAAGGAAACGCTCTCAAGCGCGTTCAGACTCGCCGCGCGGACGTGCTGCTCCTCCAGCGTCTGCCGCAGCGCCTCCAGCGTCCCGCCGCCGCGCAGATAGCGCAGGAGCGTGCCCTTGCGCAGCTCGACGGCGGAAAAGCCCGCCTGTGCGCAGAGCGCGATGTCCTCCGGCAGTGTGCCGTTTTTCATCACGGTCATTTCATTGAAGCAAAGCTCCATTCTCTCGCTCTCCTTTGTTATCTTGAAAATTTTGCACAGAGGGCTCCCGCCCTCACGCGTCCCGCAGCGCACGCAGCACCGCACGGTGCTGCGTTTTCTATTTCTTGCGCCATACACGCAGCGCCCGCACGAGCGTCGCCGCGTCGAGCGATTTTTCGATTCATCATACCATATTTTCCCGGCTCTGCCAAGAGTCCGGCAGGCGCGGTATGCATTTCGTGCCGCAAAAACATACATTTCAGGCAGATTGTTCGCACCCGCTCAAATATTGTGATATGCTCTATTTTGTAAAATTGTCGGGAAACAAGTCGCTTCCCCTCGAATTTTGGAATAAGGACGCGTCACGTTTTTATTTCCTGACCGGGTTTCCCGTTCAGCATGGCAGATCAACCGCAGACTTTTAGGGAGGACAGAGAAAATCATGGACAAGAAGAGCAACATGAAGAAGGCTATGTACGAAATGTTCGGCGTCGGCGGAGACGGCTCCGAGGCGGCAAGTACTGCTCCGGCGCAGGTCAAGAGCGCGTCCGTCGAGGTCAAGAGCGCCCCTGGTGCGGAGAAAAAGAGCGTGGATCACGCTCCGGTCAAGACACCCGAGGCCAGACCCGCCGCCAGCTTTCTTGCCCCCGGCACGGTCTTTGAGGGATCCTTCCGCGCCAAGGGCGACATTGAGATCGCCGGCGAGCTCAAGGGCGACGTGACCTCCGAGGGCAGCGTGCTGCTGCGCTCCAACCTGCAGAGCAATATCACGGCGGGCAGCGTGAAGCTCACCGGCTGCACCCTCATCGGCGACATCACCGCAAACGGTCCCGTCACCGTCAGCGAGGATTCCAAGGTCACGGGCAACATCACGGCGCAGTCTCTGCTGTGCGCCGGCGAGATCAACGGCGATATCCGCATCAGCGGCAACACCCAGATGGACGCTAACGCGCGCGTGAGCGGCAGCGTCGTCACCGGCACGATCTCCGTGGCGGCGGGCGCGGTCCTGAACGGCAGCGTTGAGATGAAGGGCACAATGGAGGCGAAGTCTTGAACGCCGCGGCAAAGGAACTGCCCGTCTCCTACGATCTGAGCAAGCCGCAGGAGGACAGGGAGCCCTACGTCGGCAGTGTCCTGTTTTTCAAGCACGTTATCTTCACTGTAACGCTGCTGCTGATCCTCATTCCCACCACGCTGTCCATTTACCTCTTCGCGCAGGTTCGCAGCCTGAACCGGCAGCTCGACACAGCGGGCAGCCAGCTGGCGGCCATGCAGGAGCAGCTTCCGTCGACCGCGCCCGAGGGCGGCGAGCCTACGCCGGCCGAGCCCGAGCCTCCGGCGGCCGAGGTCCCCGCCTACACAGAGCTTTACCCCGAGCTGTACGCCGACGATTCGCTGCGCGGCACCGTGGATGTGGACAACGCCGTCTACCTGACCTTTGACGACGGTCCCTCGGCGCGCACGGATGAAATTCTGGAGATCCTTGACAACTACGGCGTCAAGGCTACCTTCTTCGTGGTCGGCGCAAATGAGGAGGGCGATCTCGAGCGGATGCAGAAGATCGTCGCGGCGGGCCACACGCTTGCTATCCACAGCTATTCGCACGACTACAAGAAAATATATGCCTCGGTCGAAGCGTATCTGGAGGACTTCAACCAGATGTTCTGCCAGATCTACGAGGCCACCGGCGTTAAGCCGCAGATCTTCCGCTTCCCCGGCGGCAGCGTCAACAGCTATAATGTCGGCATCCATCAGCAGCTCATCGCCGAAATGACGCGGCGCGGCTTCGTCTACTTCGACTGGAACGTCGCCAACGGCGACGCCGTGTTCTCCAAAATTCAGCCCTCGTCGACGCTGACGGCCAATGCGCTCAAGGGTGTCGGCACCGCGCGGCGCGCCATCATCCTCATGCACGACAGCAGCGCCAAGACCACCACCGTCGAGGCCTTGCCCGCCATCATCGAGGGCTATCTTGAGGCGGGCTACTCCTTCGCCGCTCTCACCCCATCGACCCGTTCCGTCACGTTCAGCTATCTGGACTGACCGCAAACGGCAAAAAAAGATCGACCCCGCAGGGCCATTTGACCCTGCGGGGTTTTCTGTTTGCATCCTTCGCCGCGGTCCCTGCCGGACTGTGGCGGACAGGGCGTCAGCCGAGCCTTTCGCACAGGTCCTCGAGCGCGGCGGTCATGGCCTCCTCGAAGGAGGGGTGCGGGCGCATCGCGCGGCAGAATTGCTCGGCGGTCAGGTGGTTGGCGAGCGCCTGCGCCGCGCCGCCGATCATGTCGCTCGCATGCTCGCACATGAGCTGCGCGCCGATCAGCTCGCGCGTTTCGGCGTGGGCGACAAGCTTCATGAAGCAGCGGCCCGGGTCGGCGATGACCGTCTTGGCGTTGCCGAACATGACGTGCTTGCCGACCTTGACGGGGATCCCCTTCTCCTTGGCTTCCGTCTCCGTGAGACCGACGACTGCGATCTCGGGACGACAGTAGATGCAGCTCGGCACGACCGAGAGATCGGTGTGATCCTGCACGCCGCACAGTCGCTCGACACAGGCAATGCCCTGCGCGGTGGCGACGTGGGCGAGCTGGATTTTTGAGGAGACATCGCCGATGGCGTAGACGTGCGGCAGGCTCGTTTTAAAATTCCCGTCCACCGCGATGCTGCGGCCGTTCATTTCAACGCCGGCGCCGTCGGCGAACAGGCCGTCGCAGTAAGCACGGCGGCCGATGGCGCAGAGTACCGCTTCGCCGGAGACGGTCTCCTCCGTTTCCTTGCAGGTGAAGTGTACGGCAAGGTCCTCGCCCGCCTGCTCCATGCGCTGTACCATCGCGTTCGTGAAGACCTTTACGCCCTGCTTTTTCAGAATGAGCGCGAGGTTCTGCCCCAGCTCCTTATCCATGTTCGGCAGAAGGCGGTCCATGCCCTCGATGACCGTGACGGCACAGCCGAGGTCGGCGTAAAACGTGGCAAATTCGATGCCGATGACGCCGCCGCCGATGATGACGATGGAGCGGTAGAGGTGGTCGCAGCCCTCGAGCAGCTCGTCGGAGGTCATGGCAAGCTCCAGCCCCGGGATCGGCGGGCGGGACGGCACGGAGCCGGTGGCAATGAGAATGTCGTCGCAGGTGTAGTCGTTGGCGCTGCCGTCCGCGTCCGCCACGCGGACACAGCCGGAGCCGGTGATGAGCGCCGTGCCGCGCAGCAGGTCGATCTTCGCGGTCTTGAAAAGCGACTCGATGCCGGCGGAGAGCTTCTGTGAAACGGCGCGCTTGTAAGCAAAAATTTCAGCCATGTCGGCATGGATATCCTCGGTGTGGATGCCGCAGTGCGCGCCGTTCTTCGCGTCGCGGTAGATGGCGGAGGCGTGGAGCAGCGTTTTGGTCGGGATGCAGCCGCGGTTCAGGCAGGTGCCGCCCGCCTCGCGCCGCTCGACCACGGCGACCCTTTTGCCCAGCTTTGCCGCGCGGAGCGCAGCCTCGTAGCCGCCGGGACCGGCGCCGATGACGATGAGTTGATAATCAGCCATAGTGTTTCTTTCCTTTTGAGAGCAATGCCGCCGTTTTCGCGGCGGCATTGCGTGTTTTTTTATTGCGCGAACGAATAGCGCAGGATCATGTTGCGCGCCGCGCCGACCTCGTCGAGACGGCGGACGGGCGTATCATGCGGCGCGGTATGGAGCGCGTCGGGGTCAGAATAGGCAAGGTCAAAGAGCCTGCCGTAGATGTCGCAGACCTCGTCCATCGTCTCCTTGCTTTCGGTCTCGCAGGGCTCGACCATGAGCGCCTCGTGGACGATGAGCGGGAAGTACATCGTGGGCGGATGCAGGCCGTAGTCGAGCATGCCCTTGGCAAGGTCGAGCGCGGAAACGCCCGTCTCCTTGTGCAGATCGACCAGCGACATGACGAACTCGTGCATACAGATCTCGTCGTAGGCCATGGTGAACTTCTCCGCGAGCTTTACGCGCATATAGTTGGCGTTGAGCACGGCGTTCATCGCCGCCTCGGGGATGCCGGCCCTTCCGAGCGTGAGCACATAGGTCAGCGCCTTGATGCAGACGTCGAAGTTGCCGTAGAACAGCTTCACGCGGCCGATGGACTTCTCGGGATAGTCGAAGGCAAACCTACCGTCCTTCTCCACCACCAGCGGGCCGGGCATATACTTGCGCAGAAAGTCCTTGCAGCCGACCGCGCCCGCACCGGGGCCACCGCCGCCATGCGGCGTGGCGAAGGTCTTGTGCAGGTTCGAGTGGATGCAGTCGAAGCCCATGTCGCCCGGGCGGACGACGCCCATGACGGCGTTGAGGTTCGCGCCGTCGTAGTAGCACAGGCCGCCCGCGTCGTGGACGATCTTTGTGATCTCCAGAATGTTCTTATCGAAGATGCCGACCGTGTTCGGGTTCGTGAGCATCAGTCCCGCCGTGTCGGGGCCGACGGCGGCACGCAGCGCGTCGAGATCGACGCAGCCATCCGCGCCGGAGGGGATGTTCACCACCTGATAGCCGCACATGGCGGCGGTGGCGGGGTTCGTTCCGTGGGCGGAGTCGGGCACGATGATCTTCGTGCGCGCAGCGTCGCCGCGGTCGGTGTGGTATGCCTTGATGAGCAGCACGCCGGTGAATTCGCCGTGTGCGCCCGCGGCAGGCTGGAACGTGACCGCGTCCATGCCGAAGATCTCGCCCAGCTCGCTGCCCAGAACATGCAGCGCCTCGAGCGCGCCCTGCGCCGTTTCGACCGGCTGGAGCGGGTGGAGCTGCGTGAAGCCAGGCAGCGCCGCCATGTCCTCGTCGATTTTGGGGTTGTACTTCATCGTGCAGGAGCCGAGGGGATAGAAGCCGTCGTTCACGCCGTGGATGCGCTTGCAAAGCGCCGTGTAGTGGCGCGTCAGCTCATTTTCACTCACATGGGGTAGGCGCAGGGGCGCTGTGCGCTCCTCTGGGAGCGTGTATTCCGGCACATCGCACGCAGGCATCAGGCTCAGACCGCGGCCCTCCGTGCCAAGCTCAAAGATCAGCTTCATTTCAGCACCTCCTTCACGATGGAAACGGCTTTATCAAGCTGCGCCTTGCTCACAAGCTCGGTCACGCACCAGAGGATGCCGTCGTCCACCTCCGCGCCGCCGAGGATGTCCGCCGCGTCGAGCGCGTCAAGGATCTTTTTGCGGCAGTTGGGGCACTCAACCTCGGTCACGAACTCGTGGAAGAATTCGCCCTGATACTTGAGCTTGCAGCCGGCCTTGGCAAGCTCGGCGGCAAAGTAGTGCGCCTTTGAAGTGCAGAGCCGTGCGCACTGCTTCATGCCCGCTTCGCCCATCGCCGCCATGTAAACGCCCGCGGTGAAGGCGCACAGCGCCTGATTCGAGCAGATGTTGGAGCTGGCCTTCTCGCGGCGGATGTGCTGCTCCCGCGCGGAGAGCGTGAGCACATAGCCGGTCTTGCCGTCTACGTCCTTCGTCTGACCGACGATGCGGCCGGGCAGCTTGCGCGTCATGACGGCGGTCGTCGCCATAAAGCCGAGGTAGGGGCCGCCGAAGGCGGTGTCGAGCCCGAGGGGCTGACCGTCGCCCACGGCGATGTCAGCGCCCATCTCACGTGGAGTTGGCAAAAGAGCACAGGCGATGGGGTTCACGCCCATAACGAACTTCGCGCCCGCAGCATGGACAAGCTCGCCGATGGCTCTTGCGTCTTCGATCTGCCCGAAGTAATTCGGCTGCTGGAGGTAGAAGCACGCGGCGTCCTCGCCGAGCGCGGCCTTGAGCGCGTCGGGGTCGGTCCTGCCGTCCTTTGCGGGAACGACGGTCAGCTCGGTGTTCGAGGCGAAGCAGTAGGTCTGCATGACCTCGATGACCTGCGGGTTCACGCAGGCGGAAACATACGCCTTTGTACGCTTGCGGTCGCGGCACATGGGGATGGTCTCGGCGGCAGCGGTCGCGCCGTCGTAGTGGGAGGCGTTGGCAACGTCCATGCCCGTCAGTTCGCAGATCATGGTCTGGAACTCGAACGTGCCTTGCAGCACGCCCTGACTGATCTCCGCCTGATAGGGCGTGTAGCAGGTGACCAGCTCCTCGCGGGAGGTGATGGACTTCACAACGGCGGGAATGAAGTGGCGGTAGGCGCCCGCGCCGCGCAGAACGGTCTTGTAGACCTTGTTCTTCTCCGCCATGGCGGTGACGGCCTCGCGTACCTCCAGCTCGCTCATGCCCCCGGGGATGTTGAGCTTCCCGTTCAGCAGCATCCCCTGCGGGACCGCCTGATACAGGTCCTCAAGGCTTTTGACCCCGATGGCAGCAAGCATTTCCTCCCGTTCCGCCGCGGTGGTCGGAACATAAGAGCCCATCAGCCCTCCTCGGCGCAATGCGCCTCATAAGCCGCCGCGTCGAGCAGCTCCTCGGTGCCGCCGATGCCCTCGACCTTGATGATCCACGCGCCGTAGGGATCGGAGTTGAGCGTTTCGGGCGCGTCGGCCAGCGCCTCGTTGACCGCGCAGATGGTGCCGGAGACGGGAGAGATGATGTCGGAGACCGCCTTGACGGATTCAACATCGCCGAAGCTCTCGCCTGCGGTGACCGCGTCGCCCTCGGTGGGCAGGTTGATAAACACCACATCGCCCAGCGCGTCCTGTGCAAAATCGGAGATGCCGACGACGGCGATCTCGCCGTCCATCCTGACCCACTCGTGGGATTTGGAATACTTCAGCTCAGCAGGGAAATTCATTGTGTTGTCCTCCTCAATTTTTTGTTGTAGAAATCGTTGTGGTAGTATGTATGCTTACTTGTCCAGCTTATAGAACGGCATGGGCACGATCTCCAGCTCGACCATGCGCCCGCGCACATCGGCGTTCAAGTGCTTGCCGATCTCGATCTGCCCGGCGGGGATGTAGCCCATCGCGACGCCGCAGCCGATAAACGGCGCGAATGTGCCGGAGGACGTCCAGCCGAGCTTCTCGCCCTCCATCGTATAGAGGTCGCAGTGCTCGCGCACGATGCCGCGTCCGACGACCTTCATGCCGATGCGCTTTAACTTCGGCGCACCGAGCGCGACGAGCGCGTCGCGGCCGATGAAGTCCTTGCCGGTCAGCTTGCAGGGAAGTCCCGCCATCTTCGGCGTGATCTCCTCGTTCATCTCGTGGCCGTAGAGCGGCATGGAGGCTTCGAGCCGCAGCGTGTCGCGCGCGCCGAGTCCGCAGGGGATCAGGCCGTACTCCTCGCCCGCGGCGAGCAGGGCGTGCCAGAGGTCAACGGTGTCCTCGGCCCTGCAGTAGAGCTCAAAGCCGTATTCGCCGGTATAGCCTGTCTGGGAAACGAGAGCGTGAATGGTGCGGCTGCCGAGGTCGAGCGGAACGTTGTCGATAAAGGTGTAATACTTCGCGGGAATGTACTGCTCCGCGCAGAGCTTTTTGAGAATGTCGCCGGACGTTGGTCCTTGCAGCGCGACCTGTCCCCAGTCGTCACCCTCGTCGCGGTAGTCCACGTCGCCGAACAGATGGCTCTCGACCCACGCGGCATCCTTGTCGCGGTTGCCCGCGTTGACGACCAGCCAGTAGTCGTCGGCGGCACAGCGGTAAACGATAAAATCGTCAATAATGCCGCCCGCGTCGTTGCAGAACATGGCGTACTTGATGTCGCCGTCCTGCATGGCGGAGATGTCCGCGGTGATGAGCTTCTGCACGTTTGCGACCGCGTCGGGGCCCTTGAGCCGCAGCTCGCCCATGTGCGACACGTCAAAGAGTCCCGCCTTCTGCCGCACGGCCATGTGCTCGGCGAGCACGCCGGTGGGGTACTGCACGGGCATCAGAAAGCCGCCGAACTCGACGATCTTTCCGCCCGCGTCCACATGGGTCTGATACAGGGGTGTTTTCCTTTCCATAAGCCGTTTCCTCCATTATCATTTTTGAACGATAGCATAAAAATGATTAAAATATGGCATAGAAAAAAGGCACAAAGTCCCCCTTGGAACTTTGTGCCTCCGTTTTATGACCTGAGAGTTTCCCTGACACAGCATATCGCATTTTTGCAGGTTGCACCTTCGGCGTGCGGCAAGCCGCACTTTTCGGAGCGTCGTCCGAGTCCGGTCCTTTTGCCTGAGAGCTTCTGCGTTCCCCTTCGGCGCCGCGGCAGATATTCCGCGATCTCTCCCGTGACCCATCATCCGATCACCTTATCCACTTGCCTTTTTAAGGTAACATACGCAATATGCTTTTGTCAAGAAAGATATTTTGTCGTTTTGCCGAAAAATATGCAGGTGCGAGAGAAGGGCTGCTTTTCGGACGTTTTGTTACCACACGCTCACGCGCGTCTCCGGTGCGGTCCACATCCCGTCGCCGGGCCGTATACCATAGGTCGTGTAGAATTCCGGCAGCGTCTGCAGTGCGCGGTTGCAGCGCAGCTTATCCGGGGCGTGGACGTCGGTCACGGCCAGATACTCGCGCATCTGCCGCGAGGTCGTGGACGCCCAGGTGTTCGCGACGGCGCGGAAGAGCTTGTCGAGGTCGGGGTGGTCGAGCTTCTTCGCCGCCGCGACGATGCACTTTGCCGCGCCGAGGTCGGCCACATTTTCGGAAATGGTCAGCACGCCGCTGCACGCGATGCCGGGATAAGCCTCCTGCCCGTCGTACCATTCGGCCACAGCCTGACACTTCTGCCGGAAGGCGGCGTAGTCCTCCGCCGTCCACCAGTCGGCGGCGCTGCCGTTCTCGTCGAACTTCGCACCGTTGTTGTCGAAGGCGTGGGTGATCTCGTGGGCAATGATGTAGCCGATGCCGCCGAGATTCTCCTCCCGGCTGGCGTTCACGTCGTAAAGCGGCGATTGCAGAATGGCGGCGGGGAAGGTGATGTCGTTGGCGCTGGGATTGTAGCAGGCGTTGACCGTAAAGGGCGTCATGATCCATTCGCTCTTGTCCGGCGCGTCGTTCTGATGGGCGAGGACATCCTGCTTCATCGCCATCTGAATGGCGATGACGTTGGAAAAGAAGGAGCCGCCCTCGGCGGGGGACTTGATCTCCGCGCGGTCAAGACAGCTTTCCCAGCTGTCGGGATAGCCGACCTTGACGCCCATGGTGTCGAGCTTCTTCACGGCCTTGGCCTTGGTTTCGGCGCTCATCCAGTCCTGCGCCAGAATGCGCTCCTTGTAGATGGCGATGAACTCGCCAATCATCTCCTCCACGTCGGCCTTGGCTTTGGCGGAGAAGTATTCGTCCACATAGGCGCGGCTGAGGTAATCCGCCAGAAGCGCCTGCACCTGCTGCGCCGCGATCTGCTCATTGCTCTGGCGGGCATCTACGCCGTAGTAGGCCAGCACGAAGTCGAAGTACGCGTCCATAAATCCCTGATTGAGCGATGTGGCCACGCTTTGCAGCAGCGCCAGACGCGCCGCGGTCTTGAGCAGGGCAAGGTGGGCGTCGTCGTAGAGCGCCGCGGCTGCCTTCAGCGCGCCGACGTCGCTGACCATGATCCGCTCCGCGTTTTCAATGCCGCTGGCGGCAAGAACGGCGTCAAGGTCCACGTTCGGCAGCAGCGTCTTGAGCTCGCCGAGCGTGAAGAGGTTGTAGGTCTTGTCCACGTTGCTGTAGTCCTGCGGGTCGAGCGAGGCCGCGGAGATCGCCGCCTCGGCATCATAGAACGCCGCGACGCGCTGCGCCGCCTCGTCCGCGCCAAGGCCGGAGAGCGTCAGCAGCGATGTGAGATATGTGGTGTAGGCGCTCCTTTGCGCATCGGCGCCGTTGACGTAGAAGTCCTTGTCCATACCCGCGCCGATGAGCGAGAATGCGGCGATCCTGCGGCTCGAATCCGCGAGGTCGGTCGTCAGGCCGAAGCCGAGGAGCATAGACAGCCCCAGCTCCTTCTGCATCTGCGCATCGACGCTCACCAGCTCGTCGAGCGTTTTGGCGCTCTCGATGGCATCAAGGTACTTCTGAATGGGCGCAACGCCGGCCCTCTCGCGGCCCTCGGCGTCCATCACGCAGTCGTAGAGCGCCTTGATCTTCGCCTCGGCGGTGCCGGGAGTCTGCTCATGCGCGTCGATCTCGCGGATGAGCGCCGCAATCTGCTCGTTGACCGTCAGGCTCAGGCCGTAGAACGGACCGTTGATGGACAGGCCCGCGGGAATGTCGGAGCCGTCCAGCCAGCTTTTGTTGACGGCGGCGTAGTAGTCGTCCTTGAGGTTCGTTCCCTTGGCGGCGTAGGCGCGGCGGAGCAGCGTCGAGAGTGCTTCGGCGCTCATAGCCTCGTTCGCGTCGCCGTCCGCAAGGCCGGCAGCGAGAACGGAGGAAAGCTCCTCCGCCGCCCATGCGGGAACATTCGTCAGGCTGCCTGTGGGCAGCGCTATGCGGGCGTTGTCCCCTACAGGGACGGCAAAGCCGCCGAAGGCGCGCGTGAGCATCACCAGCGCCTGTGCGCGTGTCAGCGTGCCGTCGAGCGCAAGGCTGCCGTCGGGATAGCCCTTGAGAATGTCGGACCGCTGCACGCCGGGGTTATAGTCCTGCGCGGCGGAGAGCAGCGCCTGCGCGGCCTCGCCGCGCGTGAGCGCCGCCGCCTGCACGGGCAGCGTGCCGAACGCCAGCACCAGTGCGAGTAGCAGCGGCACAAATCGTTTTTGGAATTTCATCATGTCATCTCTCCTTTGGATGCTTGGATCGTTCAAATGCTCCGCGGCGTTCTTCCCTTCGCCGCAGAGAACGATATTGTAGAGCCCTTTCTCATTTTTGTCAAGTGTTCAAAAATGATCTTGGAGCAAATCAACGCTGTGCGCGCTCTTGCAAAGAGCGGCGGCTTCTGCTACACTGTAAGCAGCCTATTGGGATGCGGCAATGCCCGCGAAGGAGAGAAAATGGAACAGACCAATAAAGGGTTGAGCGGCAATCAGCTCAAGCTCTTCGCCATGCTTGCCATGACGGTCGACCACTTCACCAGCGTGATCTGGCCGGATTATCCGCGGGACTGGTGGATATTGCTGCTGCACATCATCGGCCGCATGGCCGCGCCGATCTTCTGGTTCATGGTGGCCGAGGGCTACCACTACACCCGCGATCTGAAAAAGTACGCCGGACGGCTTCTGCTCTTTGCCGTCATCGGGCACTTCGCCTACAATTTTGCCTTCGGCATCCCCTTTGTCCCGCTCAAAACCGGCGTATTCAACCAGACCAGCGTGATGTGGCCGCTGTTTCTCGGCGTCGTCGGCCTCTACACGGTGGAGCGGCCCGAGCTCACGCAATGGCAAAAGACGCTTGCCGTGGTCGCCCTTACGCTCCTCGCCTTCCCGGGCGACTGGAGCAGTATCGCCGTGCTTGCCATTCTGGAGATCGGGCAGAACCGCGGCGACTTCCGCCGCCAGATGACGCGCATGATGCTCTGGGTCGCGATGTACGCGCTGATCTACGCGCTCTTCATCGACCCCGTCTACGGTATACTTCAGCTCTTCGCCGGGCTGACCATTCCGCTGCTCAAACGCTACAACGGCACACGCGGCGCGGGCCGGGGCATGAAATATCTTTTCTATCTCTACTATCCCGCGCACCTCTTCCTCTGCGGCCTTGTCCGCATCCTGCTCTACGGCAACGTCGGCGTGATGGTCGGCGGACAGTAAGGCGCGATACCGGCAAAAGGGGAGCTCCCATACGTTTCGTATGGGAGCTCCCCTTTTCACTTTTCAGAACGCGACGTGCATGAACAGCGCCACGCAGCAGAGGATCACAGCCAGCGGAACATAGACGTAGCGTCCCACGCTGTACCAGAGGTTTCCGCGCAGCTTGCCGCTGCCGGTGTTGACGGCGTCGAGCAGCTCGTCCTTCTTCATCACATAGAACCAGGAGATCGCACCGAGCGTCGCGCCGATGGGAATGATGTAAATGGAGACGAGGTCCATCCACGGGCCCCACTTGTCGATGGTCTCCATGCCGATGCCGAAGCCGAGGCACACCACGCACAGGATCACCAGCACCGCCGTGCGGCTGAGCCTGGGGAACTTGTGCATCAGGGATTCCGCGACGGCCTCGAACATATTCTGCAGCGAGCTGACGCCCGCGAAGATCATCGCAACGTAGAGAATGATGGCGAACAAACGGCCGAGTGGGATATCCTGCAGGATGGTCGGCAGCGTGACGAACAGCAGGCTCGGGCCCGCGCCGACGTCCAGTCCGTAGGAGAAGCAGGCGGGGATAATGACCAGTGCCGCGACCACGGCGGCAATGGTGTCAAAGAGCGCCGTATGCTGCGCGACGTCCACCACGTCCTCGTCCTTGGAGAGGTATGCGCCGTAGACGATCATACCGCTGCCGGTGACGGACAGCGAGAAGAACGCCTGCCCCATCGCCCAGATCCAGATCATCGGGTCGGTCAGAGCCTCCCAGCGCGGGGTGAACATGAAAAGATATCCCTCCGCCGCGTTCGGCAGCAGCGCCACGCGCACCGCCAGAACGAGGAAGATGAGGAAAAAGAGCGGCATCATGACCTTGTTGGTTTTTTCGATGCTGTGTGCGCCGAGGAAGAGCGTCAGCAGCGTGCCGACGACCACGACGATGTGATAGGGAATGACCGAGTAGGGCGTGCCGGAGAAGGCTCCGAACCACGCGGCGGTGTCCGCCGTCATGAGCGTGCCGAGGAGCGAGTCCGCCAGCGCCTTGAGGATGTAGGTCACAATGACGGCGTAGCCGATGGCGATGCACATGGAGCCCGCCAGCGGCAGCCAGCCGAGCAGTCCGCCGGCCTTGCCCGCGCTCCTGCCGCGCGTGGCCCAGGCATTTTCATAGGCACCCAGCGTGCCGGTCGCCGCGCGGCGGCCCATCGCAAACTCCGCCGGCAGGCCGACGTAGCTGAAAATGAACACGAACAGCAGGTAGATCAGCAAAAAGGCCCCGCCGCCGTTGCTGCCCATCTTGTTGGGAAAGCCCCATACGTTTGCCATGCCGACCGCCGAGCCGACCGAGGCCAGAATAAAGCCCCAGCGGCTGGCAAAGCTCTTTGTGTTTTTCGTGTGCTTCATGGTGTTCTTCCCTTGGGCCGTCCGCATCCCGGCAAGGCGGCCCGCTTCCTTCCGTAATCATAGCAAAGCCCCGACCCGCAACGGCCAGGACTTTGTTATTCTAAAGCTTTGATGCGTAAAAGTCAAGCGTTTTCCGGAAAACGCATCCGGATCGCGGCGACGAGATCAAATTTACCGCCGGGCTGCGATAAGCGAAAACGAAATTTGCCGCGGCGTGCGCCAAAAAAGGCTTGCGCGCCGCGGCTTTTTTGCACATAATAGGGACAAGAATTTTTCCCGACGGAGGTTATTTTATGTCTAAGCCGATTCGCAAGCGCAGCGAGGTCGCTGCCGAGTTTACCTGGGATCTCACCGACATCTTCCCCTCGGACGAGGCGTGGAGGGCCGAGTACGAGGCGCTCAAGCCCTATGCCGAAACAGTCGCCGCCTATCAGGGCCGCCTCGGTGAGAGCGCGGAGATGCTGCTGGCCTATTTCCGACTCGACGATGAGCTGAACGTCCGCGCCGGCCGGCTCTACGGCTACGCCAACTGCAAGGCGGACGAGGATACCTCGAACGGCTTTTATCAGGACCTGCGCGGCAAGGCGCTGAGCCTTTCCGTCACGCTCTCCGGCGCAGGCGCGTTTGCCGCGAGCGAGCTGCTTGCACTCAGCGATGAAACGCTCACGCGCTTCTACGCCGAGCAGCCGGAGCTGGCGACCTATCGCCGTCCCATCGAGCGGGTCCGCCGCCGCAGGGCGCACATCCTCTCCCCGGAGTGCGAGGCGCTGCTGGCGAATGCCGGCGAGATGGCCGACAGCCCCGACGCCATCTTCGGCGTGTTCCACAACGCCGACCTCCGCTTTCCCGCCGTGACCGACGGCGCGGGCGCGGAGCAGCCGCTGACCGATGCGACCTTTGTTCCCCTGCTCCAGAGCGGCGACCGCACGCTGCGGCGCAATACGTTTGAGACCTACTACGCAACGCTCGGCGGCTATCGCAATACGCTCGCCGCGACGCTTGACGCGCAGTTCAAGCAACTCCGCTTTTTTGCAAACGCGCGCAGGTACCCCTCCACACTCGACGCCGCGCTCGACGCGACCGAGGTGCCGGTGAGCGTTTACGACAGCCTCATCGAGAGCGTCCACGCGAACCTCGACAAGATGTACCGCTATGTCGCCCTGCGCCGCCGTCTGCTCGGCGCAGACGAGCTGCACATGTATGATGTTTATACGCCCATTGTCCCCGATGTGGCGGAGAAAATCCCCTTTGAGCAGGCGAAGGCCACCGTGCTCGACGCGCTCGCCGTGCTCGGCGAGGATTATACCGCCATGCTGCGCGAGGGCTTCGACCATCGCTGGCTCGACGTGTACCCCAACGTCGGCAAGCGCGGCGGCGCGTACTCCTCCGGCATCGCGCGCCCGCACCCCTATGTTCTGCTTAATCAGACCGACGACCTCGACAGCCAGTTCACCATCGCGCACGAGATGGGCCACGCCATGCACAGCTATCTGAGCTGCAAGCATCAGCCCGTCTGCACGAGCGACTACGTCATCTTCGTCGCCGAGGTCGCCTCGACCTGCAACGAGGTGCTGCTCATGCGTCATCTGCTGAACAAAAGCACCGATAAGCGCGAGCGGGCCTATCTCATCAATCATTTCCTTGACCAGTTCAAGGGCACGGTCTACCGCCAGACGATGTTTGCTGAGTTCGAGCGCGAGCTGGGGCGCATGGCGGAGCGCGGCGAGACGCTGACCGCCGACGTGCTGGGCGAAAAATACCTCGCGCTCAACCGCCTCTACTTCGGCCCCGACATGATCAGCGACGCGCAGATCGCGCTCGAGTGGGCGCGCATCCCGCACTTCTATTACAATTACTATGTATTCCAGTACGCCACCGGCTTCTCCGCCGCGGTCGCTCTGGCTGATCGCATCCTGCGCGAGGGCGAGCCTGCCGTCGCGGACTACAAGCGCTTCCTTTCCGGCGGCAGCAGCACCGACCCTATCTCGCTTCTGAAGCTCGCGGGCGTGGATATGAGCACCCCCGCGCCGGTCGACGCCGCGCTCGCCATGTTTGGCGAGCTGGTCGATGAGCTCGACGCCCTCACCCGCTGAACGATACTTCCGGCGCTAAAATATTACAAAATAAAACTCTTGTTCTAATTTAAACGTTGTGGTATACTGTCCGACAGAGGGGAGGGCTGCGCCATGCCGCAAAACGAGCGGGCCTATATCGCCATTGATCTCAAGTCGTATTACGCGTCCGTAGAGTGCATGGAGCGCGGCCTGGACCCGATGCAGACGAACCTTGTGGTGGCGGACCCGAGCCGCACGGAAAAGACCATCTGCCTCGCGGTGTCGCCGGCGCTGAAGGCCTACGGCATCCCGGGCCGTGCGCGGCTCTTTGAGGTGGTCGAGCGTGTGCGGCAGGTCAACGCCGAACGGCAGCGCCGCGCGCCGGGCGGACGGCTGACCGGAAAGAGCGCGGACGACCTCACGCTGAAGGCCGACGCGTCCCTCGCAGTCGACTATCTGGTGGCGCCGCCGCGCATGGCGAAATACATCGAGGTCAGTATGCAGATCTACGGCATCTACCTAAAGTATATTTCGCCCGAGGATATCCACACCTACTCCATCGACGAGGTGCTGATGGACGTCACCGGCTATCTGGAGACCTACCGCACGACCGCTCGCGAGCTGGCGAGGGCCATGATCCTCGACGTGCTGCACACGACGGGCATCACGGCGACGGCAGGTATCGGCAGCAATCTCTATCTCTGCAAGGTTGCCATGGACATGATGGCCAAGCGCGTTCCGCCGGACGAGAACGGCGTGCGCATCGCGCAGCTCGACGAACGGAGCTACCGCGCGCTGCTTTGGGAGCACCGTCCGCTGACGGACTTCTGGCGCGTGGGCCGCGGCTATGCGAAAAAGCTGGAGGAGCACGGGCTGTATACGATGGGCGACGTCGCGCGCTGCTCCATCGGGAAGCCGAACGAGTATTATAACGAGGGACTCCTCTATAAGCTATTCGGCGTCAATGCCGAGCTGCTCATCGACCACGCCTGGGGCTGGGAGCCGTGCCGCATGGCGGACATCAAGGCCTACCGGCCGGAAACGAACAGCATCAGCTCCGGTCAGGTGCTGCAATGCCCCTATCCTTATGACAAGGCGCGGCTCGTCGTGCGGGAGATGGCCGAGGCGGTCGCGCTGGAGCTGCTGGAAAAGCGGATCGTGACCGACCAGCTCACGCTGACGGTCGGATACGACATTGAAAGCACGGCAAGCGGCAGCTATCGCGGCGAGACGGTGCTCGACCCTTACGGCCGAAAAATTCCGAAGCACGCGCACGGCACAGCGACGCTGGGGCAGAAAACATCCTCGGTGCGCCGCATCGTGGACGCCGTGCTCGGCATCTATGACGAAAAGGCCGACCCGAAGCTGACGGTCCGCCGTCTGACCGTCACCGCCAACCGGCTCATGCGCGAGGAGGATATCCTGTGCGAGCCGGAGCAGCCGGTACAGTTCAGCCTCTTTGACGATCCCGCGGCGCGGGAGCGGCAGCTTCGGCAAGAGGAAGCCAAGCAGGAGCGGGAGCGCCGGATTCAGGAGGCCATGCTGGGCATCAAGAAAAAGTACGGCAAAAATGCCATCCTCAGCGGCGGCAGCTACCTTGACGGTGCGACCGCACGCGAGCGGAACCGCCAGATCGGAGGACACAAGGCATGAGCGGAAAATACGACGATATCATCGACCTGCCGCATCCCGAGCCGCAGACGCATCCGCGGATGCCCATGCGCGACCGCGCGGCGCAGTTCGCGCCCTTTGCGGCGCTCACCGGTCACCGCGCCGCCCTTGCGGAGACGGAGCGCCGCGCCGCCGACGCGGCGGAGCCGGAGAACGAGCGGTTCTCGGAGCCGTAGCCTGCGGCGCAGAGCTTGTATTCAGGGACGGAGTATGTTTGGGAGGAGCGGCGGCAATACAGGCGCCATCGCGCCCCGACAAAACGTCAGGAGACGAAGCAGCCATCCGGCCGCCCAATGTCATTAAGTTAAGCAAATCCGCGCACACGAAAAAATACCCACCTCGAAAAATCGAGGTGGGCATTTTTTATGCTTTCGTTATGTGGTTTGCTTGTGCTTACTTCGCGGGCAGGACGATGACCTGTCCCTCGTAAATGGCGTTGGCGTTCACAAGACGGTCGGCGTTGCGCTCGAAGATGGCCTTGTACTTCATCAAATCAAGATTTGTAAATCATTTTTCTCAAAAGTGCTGAAATTGCTTGCTTTTCAAGGCGTCTGGATATTTCTCTGCTCTCAATTTCCCTTGTTTTTTCCCTTGTCAGGAAAGAACAAGGGAAAGTCTTATTGCACCTTGTCCAGCAGTTTCGCGGCGTCTCGCTTGGCTTCCTTACTGGCGTGTGCGTAAATATTCATTGTGGTCGTCACATCCGAATGACCAAGAAGCTCCTGCACGTCCTTCGGCGCTGCGCCGTAGGACAACAGATTGCTGGTGAAGGTGTGGCGAAGCTGGTGGAAATGAAAGCTCTCCATGCCGTCCACTCTTTTCTTTGCTACCTGACACACATTGGAAACCGTTGCCGGAGACTCATACCTGCCATCCTGCCGCACACAGACAAGGCTGATCGCCTGATAGCCCTCTGGAGGATGCTCCGAAACCGGCAGGCTGTAAACCTCATAGTAGGTGCGGTTCTTTTCTTCAATGGTCAAGTAGTAATTCTGGCTGTATAGCGGTCCACAGGCAAGACGGTCAAGCATCTGCGTTTTCTTTGCCTCTTTCAAAATCTCCGCCAGTGTGTTGCAGAAATCCACTGAGCGGATCTTTTTGCGCTTCGTGGTGCCAATCTCCGTCCTGTGCCGCGCCGAGTTGTAGCGGATGCTGCGTCTCACCGTCAGCCGCTGCTCCTTCAGGTCAATGTCCTGCCAGGTCAGGCTGCAAGCCTCGCCAATGCGAAGTCCGGTGTAGTACGCGATCTGGATAGGCAGAAGGGCGGGGTTTTTCTTTTTGAACAGCATCTCATTCAATTCAAGAAACTGTTCGTAGGAGATCGTCGGGATAATTGGAACATCCGCATCCGTTCCGTCCTCCGAAAACAGGTCATAATCCTCCGTCCTCTTGCGGTACACGATGTACTGCATGGGGTTGAAGGAGAGATACCGCTTAGGGAATACCGCGAAACGGAACGCACCTTGCAGCACGGCGGAGTATTGCCGCATGGAGCCGCTGCTCAGCGCTTTCCTTACCGTGCCGTCCGGCCATTCACCGCCAAGGCTCAACAGGTCCAGATAGCTTTGCAGATGATCCGGTGTGATCTTCTTCAGTTTGCGGTCGGCGATGGGGTGCTTCTTGATGCGTCTGGCTGTGTCGATGTAGGCGGCCACCGTGCCGTTGCTCAGAGAACCGGGCTTCAGTTCCTCCTCAATCCACTTGTCCAGCAGCCCTGCAAGGGTTAGATTTTCGGATTTTGCTACGAATTGCTTTTCCTCATAATCCGCCATGGCCTTGCGGAGCATGGCTTCCGTTTCGCTCTTGCTCTCAGAACCGGGAAACTCCCTCTGAACGCTGTTGCCGCTGGCATCCTCTACATAGAACCGATAGTACCACTTCTTTCCCTTTTTTCTTACAGAACCTTTTGCCATAGTGCTTCTCCTCTCATAGCGGCAAACGGAGCTGTTATGATGTGTTGTCTGCTATTATAGCAGACCTCACATGAACCGGCAAATAAAAAGCTCCGCACTGTCCTGTCCTTCATCTGACCGCACGGACCTGTTCCCGCACCAGAAGATCTGCACCCTGGTTGGCTTCCATGAACTTATGAATGACATCTATGCGGATGATGTATCTGCGCCCGATCCGCAGTACGGGAATCTTCTCCCATTCCACGAGCTTCCGCATGGTGTTTCTGCCAATGCCTGTATAGTCTGCGGCTTCTTCAATCGTTAAGCCGATTTTATCTGTCATGGGGATACCTCCCAAAATAGTAAAAATTATAGGTTGTTATTATCTCGCTATAAATGATGGCAAAACCGGACGGCGGCTGGCAGCCGCCCACGGGAATCTCACCCCGGCCCATGCTGATGGGTGCGCCGCGCAATGCTTTGAGGGCGTTCAACGCGGGAGTATCATTATCCCAAACTCGGAGTCATGGCCGCCGTGCTGCCACGCACGGTTGCAGACCGGCTTGCTCGCTCGCCTGTCCAGTTATCTGGATGGGTCTTGGCGCGCCGTCTGCCGGCTCGTCCGGTTCGGAACGTTATCCGTTTGCCTATGCAGCGCAAAGCGCGTTGTCAAGGTGCATACATATAACAGGCTGTTCTATATATCAGCCGAGAAAGGCGCTTATCTCCCCATAGGAACCTTTCTCCACCGATATATGAGTGCGGGGGGGAAGCAGGGAAGCACCCGCCTCCCCCCGCACGAGGTTTACTTGCGGAGATATGCGGACAGCATATCAAGGAACTGCATATTCGTCGGTGGCTTTCTCAACGGCCTGCCAGCGATTTGATCCAACAGGGTATGATCCGGCTGACGCCAGCACGCCCGTACCAGCGTCCGCAGATTGCGCTCCACGCAACTACTTGTGGTCTCAAAGTGCTGTGCGGTCTGTTTATAGAGGCACTTGGTGATTAGCAAAACATTGTCAGGTTTCTGCTGCACCTGCTCCAGCATATAGACGGCGTAGTAAAAGCCAGACAACTTTCCGGATACGCCCAGCAGACGCAGAAGGCGATCCGCATCCAGAGGAGCATTCAAATTCTGCTCCGAGACATAACATACCAAAGGCACAATGACCCTCCTTATTCTTATAGTGATGTGAATGGCCTGACCATCCGGGAGGGCCGCGCGACCAATAATTGGTCTTTTATATCAGGCCCCTTAATATGAGTTGTTTGTTGGACTTCTGCCGGCATCGGTCTTACCGCAGATGTATGGGCGAGCAACTGATGAGGTATTCAGAATAATCATCCTTATCCTCCCTGAGTCAATCATACACGATTTATAGCGATTTGTGTCATAGAATCGTTCTACAATGCTCTACACATATCCGCCGGTTATTGCCAGAAAATGTCGATTTCCGCAACTTTTATGAAAGAAACGAGCCGACAGAAAAACCGCAGGGCAGCTCCGAAAAGGAGCCGCCCTGCGGTTTCCATTTTATATACGCTTTGCTGACGGCTCTCTACCGTCCGGTCCCCCGCTTACTTGCTGTAGGCGCGATACAGGAATGTGACGATCTGCGCTCTTGTGCAGTCGTTGTCGGCGCCGAACAGTCCGCCGCCGATGCCGCCGGTGATCTCGTCCTTCTCAGCCCACTTGACCGCGTCCGCATAGTAAGCGTTCGCCGCCACATCGCTGAAGGTCGCGCTGCCGATGACGGCAGGGCTGCCGGAAGCGCGGTAGAGGAAGGTCATCGCCTGTGCGCGGGTGCAAGTAGCGTTCGGGCTGAACTTGCCGTCGCCGGTGCCGCCGGTGATGCCGTTTTCAACGGCCCACGCGACTGCCTTGGCGTAGTAGCTGTCAGCGGGGACATCCTTGAAGTTGCTCATGTTCTTGGGTTCAGGAGAACCGGCTGCACGCCACAGGAAGGTGACGATCTGAGCGCGGGTGCAGGAGGCGTTGGGGCTGAAGTGCGTAGCGTCCGTGCCAGAGGTGATGCCCTCCTGCACTGCCCACAGGACCGCGTTATAGAAGTAATCGCCGGTCTTGACGTCCACGAAGTAGTTCAGCATCGTGTTGTCATCCATGAAGGTGGCCTTTACGGTAACCTTGCTGGCAGGCATGGTGAAGGTGTACTTGCCGTTCTTTTCGGTGAGCTTGATCTCCTTGTCGTTCTTGTCCAAAACCGTCAGGGTCTCCAGCACATAGCCCTTGTCGGGGGTGACCGTGATGGTCACGGTGTTGCCCTTGGAGGCAGACTAGGGGCTGACGGAAACAGAGCCGTTCTCGGTCTTGTCGACCGTCACGCTGTAGGTGGAGACAGAGCTGCCGCCACCGCCGCCGGAGGAGGAACGAGGATTGACAGTCAGGGTACCCTTGGTAACTGCACCGACTTCATAATTAGCCCTCGCTTCAGTCTTGAGAACAGGTGTGGTGACCGTAATGTCGAAGCTGCCGATAGTCTTACCATCGGTGGTGGTTGAGGCACTGGCCAGGGGTCCAAAGATGTCCGCCGCCTGAACGCCGGAAGGCAGATTGCCGTAGGTCACGGTGAAGGTGGGGAGTGTTCCGTTTACGGTCATGCTCTTGTTGTCGGCAGTTACTGTGATGACGCGCTTGCCTACAGTAATAGGAGCTGTGGTCTGCTCGCCCATGGTGGTGTCGGACTCGTACTTGGCGGTGATGGTGGCAGAGCCGGCTTTCAGCACCTTCACGGTGGCGGCAGCGCTGCTGCCGGTGACCTGCAGCACGGTGGAATCGCCGGACACCCATGTCCATGTTCCATTCGTGCCAGGAGTGGTAGCCGAGGCGGTGAGGTTGAAGTCCGCATCGCCGTAGGTCTTGCTGGTGGGAACGCCGCTGATGGTCACGCCAGCATTGGTCCTATCCACGAGGCTGAAGGTCAGCATAGCGGTGATGTCCGTATAGTTCTTGCTGCTGATGGTGACGGTCCAGCTCTCATCCGATGCAGCCGTGATGTTCGTCTTGCTGTCGTAGGTGAAATTGCCGGAAGAATCCGCGCCCGCGATACTCATCATGTTGCTGGAGGCAGCATTCGGAACCGCATTTGTGATCTTCGCCTCGGCAGGAGCGGTGGTGAAGAAATCGGCTGCCGTCAGCGTACCTGTCTGTACACCGGCATAGTTCTTCAGAATATTCACCGTCTTGGTGGGAGCGGAGCCGCCGTAGGTTCCCTTGGTGATCTCAAAGGTAACCACTGCCGTGTCCAGCACCAGGTTGTAGTTGGTGGCCTTAAAGGTACCGCTGTCCTTGAGTGCCAAGCTTCCCTTTGTGATGTCGTACTGACCCACATCCTCGCCCGCTTCTCTGCTCAACACACCATCGAAAGCTGCAGTCTCGCCAGTGACTGTACCGGTAGAAGTGTAGGCCAACACAGGATCGGGGGTGGTGCCATAGCTTTTGCTCTGACCGCTGTTGGGCTTAACCGTCAGGTCGCGCACCGTGATGTTCGCTGTTGCCGTGGTCTGATTACCGCTGGTGGCCAGCGTATAGTTGCCAGCACTGGTACCGTCCAGCGTCAGGGTACCGAGTGTGACCGTTCTGCTGCCCGCATCGGCGCTGTCGAAGGTGGAGCCAGCAGAAACACTAACCGTCAGATCATCACCAGTCTCCTTGCCGGTAATGATCGCGCCGGAGGCGTTGACCGTGGCGTTGGTGCCGCCGTCATACTCCTTGTTCTCAGCGGTGATGCCGGAAACGGTGACTTCCTTTTTCTCCACGACGGCGTTCACGGTCACGCTGCCCTTATGGGTGCCGCTCTCGTAGGTCGCGGTGATACCCTTGCTGGGCGTACCGGTCTTGATGGCCTGAAGCGTGATCGTTTCGGTATTTGCATTGGGCGCTACCAGCTTGAAGTATTCTTGGTCGTAATCCCAAGTCCACTTTTTGTTCGCGCCGGTCGTGTCACCGGTCTGCGATGCCGCCAGGGTGAACTCCTGACCATAGGTTACGGTGTCAGGTAGGCCAGTGATGGTCACAGTGGCAGTGTTCTTGTCCGCGACCTTCACGGTGAAGGTCTGCTCCTCCTTGTTGTAGTTGCCTGTTTCTTCGGCGGTGACCTTGATGGTGATGGTCGTACCCGTAGCAACACTGCTGTCCACAGTTAACTGGTTGCCCTTCAGCGCAACGCCGGTATAAGAGCCGTCCAGCGTATAGGAGAGCGTACCGGGAGCGCTACCACCGGTCACGCCCGCGACGGTTGCCCAATCGGAAATATCCTCGGCAATACCGTCCTTGACGATGGTCTTATCTGTGGGAACGGTGATGGTCTGCGTTGCCTTACCAATGGTAAACTTCCAGCCGTCTGTCGTCAGGTCGTCAGTCGTGGCATTGTAGTTCGCACCTTCCGCAACGGAAACTTTGACCGTGTAGTCACCTGCGTCCTTCGGTTCAGTCTCCGCACCGTTTTTGAAATACTTCACCGTGACAGCACCCATGCCGTTGATGCCGGTATTCGGTTCGACCGTGGCGGTCTTGGCGTTTCCGTCATAGGTCAGGGGAGAGGGCGCGGCAAAGGTGAAGTCGCTTGCCGTCGGCGCGGCCTTTGCAATGGTATACACCACGCTGGCGGTCGCATCGCCCAGGGTGATGCTGGCGGTGTACTCGCCCGCGTTGGTGGGGGCGGCCTCAAGGGGAGTGCCGCCCTTTGTGTAGGTGATGGTGTTCTCATTCACCGCCAAACCCTGCCAGCTGTTTTCTGTCAGCGTCGCTTTTTCGCTCTGACCGTCGCCGTAGGTTGTGTGTGCAGGCTTGTTGATGGTCACGCTGCCGCCGCTGGCGGAGCAGATACTGCATTTAGCGGTAATGACTGCGCCGCTGGCGGTATACGTCGTCCAACTGTGGGAGCAGGGTGCCAGCGTCACGGTGCCTTTATCGTCCACGCTGATTTTGCCGCCTGCCCCATCGACCTTGAACGCGCCGTCTGGGACTGTCACCTTCTCCGGGGCTCCCAAGCCGCCCCTCTTCGCGATCGTCATTTTGGAGCCCTCGCTGGGCTTCGTCTCCGTGGTCACGCGGATATCGGCGTTCTCGTCCAGATCGCCGTGGATGATGACGCCTTCGCTCGGACCGGGCAGATAGAGGTTGTTGTCCTCCTCGCCTTTTTTGTTGCCGGTGATCTGGGCGCTGCCCTGGACCATTACAACGCTCTTTGTCTTCCAGTTGCCGCTGCGTGCGTCCGCGTATACGCCGCCGCCCTCCCCAACAGAGGTGTTGCCGGTGATCTTGCCGCCGTCCATAGAAAGGAGGCAGTAATTGCTGTAATCATTGGGGCGGCTCTCCCAGAAAAATACATCCAGATAGACACCGCCGCCGCTGCCGCCAGCATAGTTGTCGGAGATCTCGGCGCTTCCGGACAGATAGACAGTGCCCCGGACATCGCGGAACGCCTTGGTGCATACGCCGCCGCCATTCCCGCCGGCACGGTTTCCGGTTACCTTTCCGCCGGACAGATCGGTCGAGCCGGTATGTGCATAGATGCCGCCGCCGTTTCCGGTGGCGCTGTTGTTGGAGACCTCGCCGCCGTCCATAGAGAAACGATTCATGACGTACACGCCGCCGCCCTCGCTGCCGTGGTTATCAGTGATCTTGCCGCCATGGAGATAAAACGAACCGTTAAAGCTTCCGTTTCCCTTGGTGCCGCCGGCCTGCACGCCGCGGCTGTTTCCGGAGATCTCACCGCCGTACATGTGCATCGTGCCGTTGTTGGCCGCCGCGCCGGTGCCGCTGCCGGTGATCTTGCCGCCGTAAATGATCACATTGCCGTTTGCGGCAAAGGGCCCGATATGAATACCGCTGCCGCTGCCGCCCCGGATCACACCGTTAAAGATGTTAGCCGCGCTGTAAACATCAATGGCCTGATCCTTCGCCGCGGTAACAGACCCCGGCTGCGCCGCGCAGTCCGTCAGGTTCAGCTCGCCGGAGGATACCTCAACGGGGCAGCCGCCGTCCTTTGCGGAGATCGTGTACCCGTTCAGGCACAGCGTCCCCGTCAGCACGGTCATCTTATCGACCACCACGTTCTGCGTCAGGTAGTAATTGCCCGTGATGGGCAGCGAATTGCCGCTGGTCCAGGGCTGGAATGTCACGTCCGCGTGGGTCGTATGATCCCCGATATTCCCGGCGCCGTCCGCCGGATGGCCGCAGATGCAGTGGGTGTGCTGGCCGAGCGTCCGCATGACAAGGTCTTCGCCGTCCGCGAAAATGGCGTAGGCCGCCGCATCGTCCGCAAAGAAGCGGGTCGTGTAGGCCGCGCCGCCGCTGGTCAGACGGATCGAACCGCCTGCCGTCAGCTCACCCTGCTTTTCCGCCGTGATGCCGATGTTGGCCGTGCTGTCCAGCGTCCCGACGGAGACGGTTTTTCCATCCGGCAAAATCAGGTTTCCGTTGGCGTTTCCGGAAATCTTCACCTTGCCGGAGACCGTTATATCGCCGCTGCCCTCAATGCCCTTATCGCATCCGGTGACGGTGCCGCCGTTCATGATCAGCGTGCCGTTGTTTGCCACGCCGGTGCCGCTGGCGGCGGTGATGGTGCCGCTGTTCATGGTGAATGTACCGTGGTTAGTCACGGCGTCGCCCTCGCTGGCGGTGACGATGCCGTCGGTGACGGTCAGCATGCCGCTGTTTTCAATTTTACCGGAAAGGGCGCAGTCCTCCAGGGTAAAGCTGCCGCCCCCGTTTACGGTCACGTTTCCGGTAACGGAGCCGCTGCCGCAGTCGGTCAGGGTGAAGCTGCCCGTCACGGTCACATCTCCGTTAACGCTGTGCCCGTTCACGCAGAGGGTCACATCATTGCTCAGCGTCTGCCCGGAGGCGAGCGTCACGTTACCGGTCAGGTAGTAGCTGCCAGAAGTGTCTGGCAGGGAATCGGTCTGCTGCCACGCGGTCAGCTCCTCTTCCCCGTGCAGGTGGGGGACCAGGCTGTAATAGCTGGCGGTCTTGCTGTCATAATAGACCCGGCCATGGGTGGCATCCGTTACGGGGAGATCATCCACGGCAACGCCGTCCTTATTCCCGAGGAGGTTCTGCCGCCAGGCGCTGTCCAGCTCCGTCTTTTCACCGTTGAGCTTGTAGGCCACCTCGCCGGAGGCAAACGCCGCTTTCTCCGTGACCGGCGTACCGGCCACAGCGGTCTCGCTGTCATACTGCCAATAGTAGCAGTTTTCCACGGTGCCGTTGTTGGTGCGGACAATAGCTGTTGAAGAGGGGAGCTGGATAGAGGTACTGTCATCCTTGCTTGTCCACCGCCGGAGTTCATCATAAGCGTAGCAGTTTTTAATTGTGCCATTATTGATGTAGGCAATGCCGCCCACCAAGTTCTCACTGCTGTTCCGCAATGTCAGTTTTCCCACACGGCAGTCCTTGACAAGGCCCGTGCTCTCGTTCTCATAAACGATACCGCCGATTTTCTTATCTCCGCGCCAGCTCAGCGCATGACAGCGGAGAATGGTTCCGGCGTTGGAATATGCGACCGAGCCGGTTTCACTGGAGTGGTACCCCCTCGAGTCGTAAATTTGAACGGTCAGGTCCTGCACGGTGCCGCCGCTTGCAATGCTGCCGAAGAGAGCGCCGTCCTCTCCTCTAACGCCCACATAAAGGGTGATCGTATGGCCGTTTCCGTCAAAGACGCCGGTGTAGCCCTTGATCGATGTCCACGAAGAGTTCTTGTTGCGCGAAACATCCTTCACCAGCACGGCGTTCAGGCTGCTTTCACCGCCCTTCACCCGCTTGGAGAAGGCTTCCAGATCTTCCGCGCTGGAGATCTGAAAGACCTCCCCGGTCGCCGCCGCGCCGGTTCCGGTCTGCACGGCGGTATCTTCTTCGATGGTGTAGCCATCACCGACCTCGGTGCTGTCCTGTGTTTCCTGCGCTGCGCCTGCTTCCTCCGCCAGTGCCGTCGTGGGCAGCAGCGTCAGGCAGAGCGCCAGCACAAGAAACAGGCTTGTGATGCGTTTTCTCATGGGTATGGTTCCTCCTTCTCCTGATTGGTCCGTTTTTCAGAATGGTATCATCCCGTGGGTACCCACGGGATGAGGGGGCGCGCCCCCTCATCATAAGTCTTCGGTCTATTTATTATATATTCTCTTTTTCGCAGCCACCGCGTGCTACAACAGGCCGATCGTTTTCCCGCGGTCGACTGCCTGCTGCCGATTTGGCACCCGGAGCTTTCGATAAATGCTGTTGCTGTGAAACTTCACCGTGCCCGCCTTCCGCCCTATTTTCTCTGCAATCTCGTTGTTGCTCATTCCAAGCGCCATCAGCCGCAGCACCTTTTTTTCCGTTGCGGTCAGCGCTTCGTAATATTCCGCCGGTGCTCGCAGATAATTGGGGAAGTACCTGCTCACGCTCCCCGCAAGCTCCATGATCTGGTTGGTAAAGGCATCCGTGCCTTTTTCTCTGTGGTAAATCGTCAGCATCTGCACCATGCAGATACCCTCGTCTGAGAGCAAACGTATATACCGGTATTTTTTCGCCAGTGCCAAGGCTGTTTCAAGCTCTTCGCACATAAGTTCCCTATCGCCTGCTTTATGGTGAATGATGGCCAGGAGCATATGACACTCACATAGATCCATATAACGCTTTCCCGGCTCCAAAAGGGTAATGAGCTGCCTGACCAGAACATAGGCCGCCATATTTTTTCCCACCTGCAAATAGCATCGTACCTTCACCAGCCATGCAAACATATCCATCATATAGATGTCCCCGTTCTCATCGGGAGCGGTTTTTTCAAGCCACTCGACAACGCTCTCCTGCTGCCCGTCATAGCAGGCCGCAAGGCATTCAAGGGCATTCAAGCTGGAGGTCAGTTCTTCCCAGCCTGTCTCGTGGATACGATTCCGGATTTTTTCAACCAGCGGCTTTGCCGTAGCCGCCTGTCCGTTCATGAGCAGGATTCTCATCTGCAATGCCAGAGCCACAAACAGGCAGCGCATATCGCTCTCCTGCTCGATCAGCGGGATCGTTCCGGTCACAAGTATCAGCGATTTGAAGCAATCATTATTTTGATAGCACCATTCCGCAAGCAGGATATCATATACATTTTTCCCGACGCTGCCATACAGCTGATGCACCGTTTCGGATATTGTATCTTTATACCGCACCAGATACGGTCCGAATCTTGTAAAATCCCGGAATCCGTTCAATATGCTGGGGCGGCTGGCAGACAGCGTGAGCGACCTGACCGGTACCATGCCTGTCTTTACCAAAAAGAACATGATTCGCAGGAACATACCATCGCTTGTGTATGGCATGACCAGCTCCGCATAGATCCGATAATAGTCTCTTTCACAAAAGTCCTGCGGTTTCCAGTGTCTTGGCGTTTCCCCCAGAATACTCACATATTTCTTTGCCTTATTCAAGTCTCCTTCCATCGCCGAAAGCAGCGCGAGAAGCGGCGGCAGCGCCGGATGGCTTCTGCACGCCTCTGCGTCAAGCTGATAAAAGTAGCTTCTACAGGCCCACAGCGCGGACATATGAAAAGGCTGCCTTGCAAACTCATCCAAGATGGTTTCCAGCAGGCGTCCCTCTTTACACGCCTTTTCCATTACACAGATCAATTCTTTTTGAGAGCGCGGATATATCACATTTTCTTCCATGGTTTCCATCCTATCTGTTTTCCCGTACTTCTCGCCGAATCATCCTTGGTTATTATAATTCATTCTACACAATTTGTATAGCAAACTTCTATTAGATAAAATCCAAACCTTCAGCTAAACCACATGGTAATTAGAGTGCTGCGGTATAATCCTGACTATAAATCGTTGGCAGGCATTGCTGGATCTGTCCCGGCTCCGAGGACGAAGAAGTTGTTGCTGTCTGCGTTGTAGACGATTTGGCTGTTCTCCTTGGTGAACTTCGCCTCACTTGAGGCAAGCACCACCAGATCCTTCAGGTATTGGCGTTTGCCTCTATCTTGGTTCCGTCAATATAAACATGCTCCAAGTCCACATGTTCTTTGTTGAAAATATAGCTGTTAATTTCCTGTACAATCTCTTCCAAGGAACATCTTAGCTCCTGATTTATGAAGTCACACAGTGTGGCATAGCTGGGGGCCTTCATCTCATCCCGCAGCCAGATAAACCGAATATCCATTTTGCACAGCTTCTCAATCTCTCGTAAAGACGGATAACCTTGCTCCATAAACGCAAACAGCAACACTTTCAAAAGTTTTTCGCGCTCATATCTTGGACGACCTGTGGCCGTGTAGTCCTTCTTTACAAAGTTTTTTTCAGGTCAATATGGGACACCACTTCATTGAAAGCATATACCGAATCATTTATTTCAATAATTCTTTCCATATCAACTGGTAATTTCAGTTGGATTGGTGTATAATTCATCCATGTAGTTTTCATTTTGGGACGTGCTTTAATGATACTACAAAACGGTTGCAACCTCAATGGCTGCAGCCGTTTCTTAATATTTTTGTGGCCAGTGCCAGGAGCACTGGCCACTGTGTTAAGATGGGACTTTTCTAACAGCCCCTGGGGGCGCGCCCCCCTGTCAATACCTCTTTCGACACAATTCATTATCATTCCAGTTTATTATACGACTTGTGACGGAAATGTAAATCGTTCCAAAGTATGAGACCGGTGATTTTGGTTGCGGGACAGTCTATCCGGGAGCCTTTTCAGTGGGCACATTCAGCCATTTTGTTTTCAGAGTTTCGGGATGAATCAGCATGACTGGCCTGCCCAGTGCAAGCGCATAGGACACAGCCTTATCCTCGGCGCTCCCATCCGCAAGGTCGGGGGCATAGACGGCCAGCACCACGCCCGACTGTTTGATGATCCGCTGATAGGCCAGAAGCTGGGCGTCAGGCTGCTCATGGAAGTCGATGCAGTCCAGTTCCGTGCATCCCGCGAGCATATTGAAGTAGCGCTCCCGAAGCTGCGGCGTCCATTTGGTAGCCTGCTCCTCATGGGGCATGACGCAGACCAGCCGAAGGGATTTATCCTTCTCCCGCAGAATATTGATGATCTCTGCAGCGTACAGCCCCACGCCGGGGTCGCAGGCCACCTGAAACTCCGTGACACCGCGCTGGCGCAGTTCCATGATCCGCTGCGCCATCTCCAGCTTCATGCGGCGGCAGCCGTCGTCCTCCTCGTCAAAGCCCCACGGGAACCGCAGGGGATGCTGACCGATCACCGCACAGCGAACATTCTTTTTCATCATTCCACCGCCTCTTATTGTAGTCTATTGGCTTACAATCAGTATTCTAACAGCCGCTATTTTTCGCGTCAACGAGAATGTAAGCTATAAGCATACAAAATAAATGCTGATAGCACACAATCGGAGGCGAAACCATGGATAAGAAGCTGCTCGGAAAGCGAATCAATACGGCACGCAAGGAACGGGGGTGGACGAGTGAGCGTCTGTCCGAGGCGTGCAATATCAACGCGACCTATCTTCGGCAAATTGAAGCAGGAACGAAGGTTCCCAGTCTGCAAGTGTTCGTTTTGCTGTGCGAAGCGCTCAGGGTATCTCCGACCTATCTTTTGGCGGAGGTCTTACCCAGCATGGAATTTTCGGATATGGATGTACTTTTGGAGTTGTGGCAGACAGCCACACCCAAGCAAATCGCCATGATGTCCTCCATGATCCGCAGCGCCTTAGATGCATCGAAAGATTAACAGGAATGCGTCTCGCAGGAGGCGCATTTTTTCTCGCCGTTGATTGCTATTGTCGAATTAAATACTACGATAATAACTATTAAAATGCAACGATTTTTCACAGTATAATATACGAAAAATCGTTGGCGGTGAGAAAATGACAGATATTCTTGGAATTATCAAAACGCAGCGCGAAGTGCGGGGCTGGTCTGAGTACCAGCTTGCTGAACGTTCCGGCTTGCCGCAATCCACGATTTCTTCATGGTATAAGAAAGATATGACACCGTCATTTGCATCGTTGGAGAAGATATGCGACGCCTTTGGCATCACACTTTCGCAATTCTTTGCAGACGGAGAAGAAAGCGTTGTCCTGACACCTTCGCAGCGCAAAATGTTGGATAAATGGAACTGCCTCACAGAAGCACAGCACAACTCGCTACTGATCCTCATGGATTCCATGTAAAACTACTTCTATAGCGACAGCCGGGAGCTTCCGGCTGCCGCTGTTTCTTTTGAGTAAAAAAAGGAAAGCGCATCCACCCGCGCAAACGCACAGGCAGACGCGCCTTATCGCAGTACAAAAAGCCCCTGCGCCATCTATTCAAAAAAAGAGGGCGCAGGGGCTTACTGTATGCTATGCTGTTTTATCGTATGGCGTCTTTGAGGGCCTTGCCGGGCTTGAAAACCGGCACCTTGCAGGCGGGGTAGGTCATGGACTCGCCGGTACGGGGGTTGCGGCCCACGCGGGCAGGGCGCTCCTTGACCTCGAAGCTGCCAAAGCCCACCAGCTGCACCTTGTCTCCGCCCTTCATGGCAGTTTCCACCGTGCCAGTGAAAGCAGCAAGGGCCACTTCGCAGTCCTTCTTCGTCAGACCGCTGGCTTCCACCATGGCGGCGATCAGTTCCGTTTTGTTCATAGGAATCTCTCTCCTTCTCATTTGTAGTATGTCCGCATTATAACGGAGGGAGTCGGAAACTGTCAACTGCGGCCTGCTTCGGCGTAGTATTGCGGTCGTCCGATAGAGGTAAAGCCCTCCAGCCCGGTAATGACCACGTTGTTATATCCGCTGGCGCAGTGGACGATGAGCAATTCTCCGTTTGCGTTCCTGCCGCCAACGATGCCCACATGGGAATTATCCGGGTAGAACACCAGGTCACCGGGCTGTGCGTCCGCCCATGCAATATCGGTGCAATAGCTGTGCTGCATGGTGGCTCCGCCGCCATGTCCGATGACATAGCTGCCGCCCGACTGATTGTAGAACACCCAATCCACAAAGCCACTGCAATCCAGCCCGTAGGGGCGATAGGTCCCCGTGGTGGAGCTGCCCGCCGCCGTGACCTGCCGCACTTCGCCCCATCGGGCGTCCCAGCCGATCATAAGGCTCTTGCCGCCCCAAAAATAATTCACCTTGCCGACAAGAGAGCAGGCAGAGCGTACCACCGCCTCGCGCTCCGGCGACAGATCTTCCGGCAGATTGCGGAGCAGCGCCGCCGTATTCCCGCTGACGGAGTACACATCCTCGATCAGCTCCCGCAGGAGATCCCGCTGCTCCAGCAGCTCCTCCAGTGCCGCGATTTGGTTTCGGTTGAAGTGATATTCCGTTTTCATTTCCTTTGCCGTTTTTGCGGTAATGGTGATGTAGAGATTTCGCTCCGTCCAGCCATCATCGTCACCGCTGCCGGGGTGATGAATGACCTCAATGCGGTGGGTAATAGTGGTCATATCCCGAAAGACCGCTTTCAGCCGAGCGATGCGGTCGGCATCCATGGTGGCCACATCCGCAGCGTCTACATCGGCCCCAGCCACCTTCACCGAGAACACCGCCAGCACCTCTACCCAATCGGCAGGCTGACCGGTCACGGAGATGGAATCATAATCATCTGCCGTTTGCAGGGTTTCCAGCCGCTCATTGAAATCATAGTTGACCTGCGCCACCGCGGCGGAGATCGGCACAACGCCAGCCTCGCGGCTTTCGTTGGAAAAAAGGATGCCAAAGGGGGATGCCACGATAGCCGCCACAAGGATCACCGTCAAGAACAGCACCAACACAACCGCTCCGCCGCCCGCCGCCATGATGGAGCTTGCGGCGGATGCGATACCTCGCCCAATCGTCTGTGCCGCCTGCACCATTGCGCCGCCCAATCTCTTTGCGGTTTTTCCGCCGCTGCGTGTGGAATCCTGAAGCATCGTCCGCTGCGCCTTTCTCTGCGCTGCCGCCCTTGCGCGGTGCGTGATGATTGTATCGGACGTTGCTGTATAGGGGGTTCGCTGAATACGCATGGTGCGTGGAGCTTTGGCCGAAGGCTGTCCGCGCTTGGGGGCAGGACCACCCTTGACCGATGCACTCTGATTGCTTTTATGCAGAGGGGCCGTTGTACCTCCACGGTCAGACAGTGGAGGTACAATGTGCCGCTCCGCTGTTCTTTTTTCGGCAAGGTTCCGCCGATAGGCGGCTTTCGCGTCCCGTATGGCTTTCTGCCGCCCACGCTCCCGCGGGGCGGCATTTGCGCTTTTTGTACCTCTGCGATTTTGCGGAGGTACGGTCTGATTTCCGACTTCGTTTCGTGCAGCGTGTGGTTGCAGTACATCAGAATACGCCGCAGGCGCATCGGGCAGGCTTTTTTCTGCTGGTGTCACGCCGTCCATGGTTTCGAGCGTTTCTGCCGCAGTACGGCTTTCTGACGCACTATTCTTACCTTGCCGCTTTTGCTCCTGGTAGTGCTTTATCATACGCCGCGAGGTATCCGCCGCTCCAGCCGCACCACGGCGCATATTTTTCTCCACGCGGTCGGTGGCGTAACGCACGGGATCACGGCTATCCGGCTCCTTCTCCTGCTGACGCTTATCCATGTGCTTTTTCAGAAGGGAATCCGCGTCCTTGGGCGCGGGATTTTTCAGCTTTGCCTTGGGCGTGTCCATGCCGGGTCTGATCTTCAAGTCCCGCATGGCGTCACTCCTCACCGGGGCGTGTTGACATTAGGCGGTACAGCTCTGTATTTTTGGGCAGCTCATTGGCGAAAGGCACGATGGCCCCGCCTACCTTGATGAGCCCGTGGCCAGCAGGGGCATTGTCCACATAGCTCATCTGCGTATCCGACGCCCCCAGCAGGCGGGCAAGCTGCTCCCGGTCGGTGGTGGCCTGATTGAGCATCAGCAGAAACTCAGAGTTTGCGAACATCATACGCGCCGTATTGGACAGCAGACATTCCTCCACATTCTGTGTAATGCCGGTGAGCGTCGCGCCGTATTTACGGAAGCGCTTCCAGCACTTGTAGAGAAATTCGCTGCTGTAATTGGTAATACTGTGTCCGCTGCCGCTCCCATTGGCGAAAAACAGATAGATCTCGTCGATGTAGACATGGGTGTATTTTCCCTCTCTGCGGTTCTGGATAACGCGGTTGTAAATGGCGTCCAGCATCACCAACAGGCCCACCGATTTCAGATTTTCGCCCAAGTCCTGAATATCGAAGCAGAGAATGCGGCTTTTTGTGTTGATATTGGTCTGGTGGGAAAATACATTCAGACTGCCCACTGTGAACAGCTCCAATGCCAGCGCAATGCGGTGGGCCTCCGGGTTGACCTGCTTCATCAGGTCGTCATAGAGGTCCTTCAGCGTGGGCGGCTGTCCCTGATAACTTTTCAAATATTCCCGATAGATGTTTCCCACGCTGCGGTCAATGATGGACTTCTCCTGCGGCTCGATCTTATCCGCGCCCATAAGCTGCTCGTAGAGCGACATGATAAACTCAGACTTCATCACCAACGGCTCTTTGCCATCCCCGTACCCCTCGGACAAATCCAGCGCATTGATGTGACAGCCGTTTGGGTCAGAGGCGGAGATGGTGATGACCTCGCCGCCCAATGCCCGTACCAGCTCGCCATATTCGCGTTCCGGGTCCACGATGATAATGTCATGGTCTGTGGAGAGAGCCAGCGCGGAGACCTCCTGCTTGGCCGCCATCGACTTGCCTGAGCCGGAAACGCCGGTAATAAAGCCGTTGCCGTTCAAAAGGTTTCCGCGGTTGCAAATGATGAGGTTGTGCGACACGGCGTTGACGCCATAGTAGACACCGCCCGCATCCTGAATCTCCTGCGATTTGAACGGCATGAGAACGGCAGTACATTCCGTGGTCAGGGTACGGGTGGCGTCAATGCGCTTGAGGCCGAGGGGCAAGACCGTATTCAGCGCGTCCTCCTGCTGGTAGCGCAGAATGTTAAACTGACAACCCCGCGCCCGCCCAATGGCTTGCAGGGCCTCGGTGTCCTGATCGAGCTGTTCGAGGTTATCTGCCAAATGCGTCAGCGTCACCAAAGCCAGCATCATGCGCTGGTCGCGGCTCATGAGGTCGTCCATAAACTCCTTCGTTTCGCTCCGCATCTGCTCCAAGTCATAGGGGATATTGGCAGTAAAATTGTTGCTCTGATTCTGCCGCTGCTGCCAGCGGGTAATATCCGATTCCACGGACATAATGCGCTTGCGAATATCGCTCACTGCTTCGTCCATCGCCACAGGGATAATGTCGATGGAGAGCATCATGTTTCGGGGATAGTCCATCAGCTCCGTGATCATCTCGTCGGAAATAAAGCTGGCATATTCCCGAAGGAACAGGGTACGGCCCACATGATCGCCCAGCTCGTAGTGATTTTTCTGAAAGGAGATACAGTCCGGGGCAATGCTGTCCCGGAAGTCATGCCCTTTGCGTATGGTGTCCTCCAAATCAAACCGGAATAGCTGTTCCTCGCCGGGACGATAGAAGTCGTGCAGAAGCCGCAGGCGGTCATTGACCGTGATCTCCCGGACACTGGAGGACATACGGGAAAGCCCTGTGGTGAGGTCAGTCCCAACGCGGGAAAAGAACGCGCGGGCCTCCTCCACGCTTTTCTTCTCCGCCGAAACGGTGATGTACTTCTCCTGAATGAGATTGTTGCTCTCCGCCGCCTTGCCCAAAACAAGTGCGTTATACTCGTTGCGGTAGAGATCACGGCGGTCGCCCTGCATGGGCATGAGCAGCGTCCGCCCGAAGTCCTTTTGATTGAGCTGGCGGTTAAAGAGCGTGATCTTTGCCGTGGCTCCGATGGGCAGCGAGTTCAGGAAGGAGCAGTAGGTCATAAAGAGTTCCCGCTGCTTTTCCGGGGAGGCCACGGCATAATTGACATCAAAAAAGCGCCAAGTTTTTGAAAACTTGCCGCTTACCTGAAACACGCCATCTTGATAAATACGTTTGATGGGAATGGATTTCTGGACGCTGCGGGGAACGGAAAAGGTGTCCCGCTCCGCGCTGCGCCGCTGCTTAAAAAACATCAATGCTTCTTCACCTCGCGTTTCATCGCTTCTTCATAATAGTTTTCCGCCCTCCAGACACGCTTGCCTGCCATGATGACCTCGGATTTCAGCCATGCCCACAAAAATCGCTCCAGCGTCAGGCCGTTGTACTGAAAAAAACCGGCAGCGGCCACGGGAGCCGCACCGACGATACACACCCAGCTCACCGTTTCCCGGTCCAACACTTGGCTCAGGCTGAAATACAGTCCCACCGCAGCGCCCACCGCCAAAACGGAACAGACAAATTGCCGCACGGACAGGCCGAAAAAGAGCGTTTCGCGGTAGGCTCTAATTTCTTTGTTGATTTTGATTTCCATTGAATTCCTCCGTATTGTTTTGCTGTCTGTGATATGATGCGATTAGAAAAATAGTGAAAGGTCGATATGCTCTATGGCATACAATGAACAGCTCTGGCAGGACGCCAAAAAGAAATGCCGCCTGACGGATGATGACATTGCCCGTGCAAAGCGGCTGGGGCTGAATCCCCGCAGTCTTATTAAGAATATTCCCAGCAAAAGTGAGCCGTGGAAAGCGCCGGTCAGCGTGTGGCTTTGTGAAATGGAAGAAAAGCGTAACCGGAAGGCCGCTCGGCGCAAGGCCAGAAAAGCACAGTCATAATCCCAGCATTTCCTTTGCAATATGGTCGGCGGACTTCACCAATCCTACCAGCACCAGCAGGTTGAATATGACCTCGCCTAAATAGCTCCACACCTGCGTCACCACGGACGCGCTGCTATCCACCACCGGCGTACCGCTGGAGGAAAAGGCCGAAAAGATGATGCAGGCCAGAACGATCACCGCCCCCTCCATGCACACGCCCACATAACTCCGCAGAAACGCCTTGCCGAAATGGGAAGTCCCCTCTCCGGCAAAGGACGCCAGTGCCACCGGGGACAGCGCGGCATACATATAAATCTTAAAAAAGCGCCCATAAACGGTGAGGATCATAATGAATGCCAGTACCGTAATAAACAGGCTTCCCAGCAGCGTCACCAGCCAGAGCGGGATACTCTGCCAGAAGCCTACATCCCCAATGGCGTCCGCGATCTCCTGCGGCAGCGCCACGGATGCGCCGGTCAAGCCACCAATGCTGCCCGCCGCCGTTGCCACAATGCCGCTGCACACATCAAATATATTTGCCAGCAGGTCCATGCCGTAGGTGATACCCAGCTTTGCCAGCACAAAATAGATAAAGTGCCGCAGCAAATGCTCCGGCCTTTGAAAGTCCCGAAAGCCGGAGGCGCTGCGAAAGATACCGATGGCAAAGAACAGCACCAGCAGCCCGTAGCCGATGGCCTGCATTCCGCCGTTGATGGTCACAATGGTCTGCCAGATGGTGCCGCCCTTGAAGGTCTGGGGCGATTCCGTCAGCAGCGACCACATTTCCGTCATTTTACTGTTCCAAACGCCAAAGGCGTTGGTCAGGTTTTCTACGATCCAGTTGTTATCCAAATGAAAATCACCTCCCGCAAGGGAGCCGGGAGATCCGCCGCAAGGCAGTATCTTCCGGCTCTTTTCATTAGATCGCACCGATGGCGGTCAGAATCTCCTTCGCAAAGGCGATCATTAAGCCACCAAACAGGCAGAGGAAGCCCTGCGTTCTCTGGCTGGCGTCATGGGACTGGATCGACATACCCACCTGCACGATGCCCCAGCCGAGAATGATCACGCCCAGCGCCTTGATAATGCTGAAAATAAAATCGGAAAGGTTATTTACAATATCCAGCGGATCGCCGCCCGCCGCCATCGCTGGCGTGGCGCAGCAGAGGCAGAGGGCAGCAGCACCCGCCGCCGTCCAATAACGCCGCTTCACCTTATTCGGCTCCATCGGTTTCCAAAGGTTCTTCTTGTTCAGATCCATGTTCTGTATCCTCCATGTCAATAAATTCGTAATCGTCCAGTGATTTGAACGCATAGGGCAGGTCAGGCAGCGCGTAATCCGGCACGCCCTGCGGCTTGTGGATGTATGGCTTTGCCTTGCCGTCCAAGGTCAATTTGATGTTGGGATGGCGCTTAAGGTTATATTTTCGGTCGATCACCGGGTCCTCGCCGCGGATGAATAAAATTGCTTTATTGGTGTCCAATTTTCGAACTTCATCAATGGTCATGAGGTCACGGCCCGTCTGCTGATAATTCGTGGTGCTGGAGCCGTTCCGTCCCTTGGTCAGTCCCCGTGTGCGGGTAGCCAGTGTCTCCCGCCCCAGCAGCTTTACGATAAACTCCAGCGAAGCGGGCTCGTTGCCGCCGCCAAGGAACAGCAGCGTGTCACAGTTGCCGATGATGCTTTCATGTTCCTTTTCGTACAGCGCCTTGATCTGCTGCACATTCTGCACGATGATGTTCAAGCCAATGTTGTAGCTGCGGCAGGTAGCGAGGATCTTCGGATAGCTCTCCGGCTGGGCCACATTCGCCCATTCGTCCTGAAGCACCCGCACGGGGACGGGCAGCCGTCCGTTGTATTTCAGGTCCGCACGGCGGTATAGTTCCTGAAAGCATTGGGTATAGAGCATACCAACAAGGTAGTTCATGCTACTGTCGTTGACGGGGATGACGCAGAAGATGGCGCGTTTGCGCTCGCCGAGGCTGCCGAAGTCCATCTCGTCCATTGAGGTCATGGCGGCGTACTGCGGAATATTGAAGGCCGCCAGCCGGACAGCAGCCGTCACAAGAATGGATTTTGCGGTTTTGCCAGAGACGAAAAGTCAAGGACTTTTTCATCAAATTCAAAAAGAAGTCACATTTTGCGGACTTCCTCACGGAGCAGACGCTTGATTTTGTCCTCCATCGTCTCTTTTGCGGTCTGGCTGAAATGCA
>OKSB01000439.1_pt1 | contig 45972 bp, 38 predicted proteins | sample 1601171 | NCBI WGS metagenome assembly OKSB01 (sample SAMEA3541496, study PRJEB24748) | human gut metagenome | biome: human gut; feature: human-associated habitat; material: faeces | place: China | collected 2012 | reverse complement strand
GCATGAAGCACTTGCCCGCCTGCAATTATTTACGCTTTTACGAGAATATCGCTGATATCGGTCTGCCGTCCGCCTGCGGTAAAGGCTGCCGTCTTGCCGTCATGGGTGAGCTTGTAGGTTTCCCCCGCCGCGCCCTTTTCCAGCAAATCAGCGAGCCGGAACGCGGAGGTCGCATCCTTGGTGACAAAGACGATTTTTTCCACGCCCTGTGCCTTGAGGGTGCCGATGCCGCTGAGCTTTCCCGTCAGCACGGCAAAGTCGGCGTCCACGGTGACGGTCAGCACGCCGTCCTTCTGCTCGGCAGTGTAGGCAATGTCCTTGCCGTCCTTATCGGTCACGCGGTAGAGGGGACTTTGCGGGGTATCCGCGTCGTCGGATTTCCCTTCCGGCACCACAAGCGTTCCAATCTGAAATTCGATCGTCTCGCCGCCCAGCCGCAGGACGCAGGTGACGGGGTAGGTACCCGGCGCGGCAGGAACGGTCTCACTGCCGTCATAGAGAATTTTTTCTACAGTACCCTCGCCGGACGCTGTCACGGTGAACTTGCCGTTTTCGCTGCGGATGTCCAGAGCGGTCAGGTTTTCCGGGTCGCCGTTGTGATTTTCGCCGCTCAGGCGCATGTTGATGTAGTCCTTCAGCTTCTCAATATCACTGCCGTTCCGGCCGTTGATGGTCACATCCGGCCCGAGGACATAGTGCCCTTCGAGGCTCTTGTGGTTGCTGTCCTGCCCGTCGCCGATGCGGCCGATGGCATCTTCATCCAGCGTGTATTCGATTTTCTTTGTCTTATAATCAAAGTGGATATCGTCGTCCAAAAGCATACCCGTGGTAATGCGGGCGTTGCCGAGGATAAGAATGGTTCCGCGCATATCATCTTCGTCTTCGCTGCCGATGGCAGCGGAACGATCGCCCGCTATGGCGGTGACCTGCGCATTGTCCTGGATGATGATCAGTCCGGCCATGTGTCCATCATCACCGGCACCGATGCCCGTACCTTCATCCTCGCCGATCGCCGTCACCTTTGCGCTGTCCCGGAGGATGATTCTGCCGGTGGAGGTAATGGAGCCATACGTTCCCGCGCCGATGCCCGCACCGTCGTCGTCGCTTCCTGCGGTTACCTGCGCGCTGCCGCCGATGGTGATGGTGCCGGATACGTCCCCATCCTCTCCAGCGCCGATACCGGCGCCGCTGTCTTCACTCCACGCGGTTACCTTTGCGTTGCCGCCAATCGTAATCGTGCCGGACATCTCGCTCTTTGGGGGGGCATCATCTGACTCGCCAGCGCCAATTCCTGCACCGTCCCAGCCGCTTCCGGCCGTAACCTGCGCATTGCCGCTGATGGTGATGCTGCCGCTGTCGGACATATTGCCGCCCTCGCCGGAGCCGATACCCGCACCGTCCTCCTGGCTGAAGGCGTTGACCTTTGCGTTTTCGTCAATGGTGATGCTGCCGGACATATTGCCGTTATAGCCGGAACCGATGCCTGCACCGTCACCATAGAAATCATCTTCCCCGTCATCTTCCGTGGTGACGGTGGCGCTGCCGGTAATATGGATATTACCGGACATGTCTTCATCCTCGTGGCTGCCGATCTTGGCGTTATCGTTATAATTATCTTTATTATCGCCGATCTCGGCCTTCAGAGAGCCGCTGCCGGTGATGGTCACATCGCCGTCGGAGACATGCAGGGCAGAGCCGCTTTCGGAGAAAATCTTGTTGTCGCCCTCCAGTGTGATGTTCGCGCTGGAACTGCCCACGTCGATGGCGTCGCCGTTGCTGCTGATGTTGATATCCTGAATGGTGACGTTTGCCGTTGCATTGTCAGAGGTGGATATGGTGATGGTGCTGTCCGTTGTCTTAGAGCTGTCGCGCTGCTTGATGACAGGCGCATTATCCGCAACGTCCTTGCTGCTTCCCTGGGACACCGTCTGGCCGCTGTCTCCGGCGCTGACGGTAATGTCGCCGTCCTCCAGATACCATTCCGCCGCAAACGCGGTCACAGACAGGTTCACGACCAGCAGCAGCGCGATGATCGCGGAAATCAGTCTTCTCATTTTCATTGGATGTACGTTCTCCTTTCTCGTCCTGACCCGTACCCGTCGGGCAGGCAGTCGGGGATTGCATCGGGGTACCCCATTGTGAACTTTCCGAAGGCTATTCGGTGCATATACCAATGATAACAGATAAAGTCTTTCCTGTCAAGCATTCTCCCGGCGGACATTTTTGCCCCGTCTGTGCCGTTGACTAAACCGTCAGGCTATGCTATAATGCCGCTCAAACAGCACGGCAAACGTCGATTTGCCGCCATATAAGAAAGAGGGGTCATCCTTGATGAATGTACGGAAAGCACAAAAAGCTGACATTGACAGCATCGAAAAAATCTACGACCGCATTCATGACAGCGAGGAACAGGGGCTTTCCACCATCGGCTGGATTCGCGGCGTCTACCCCACCCGAAAAACGGCAGAAGCCGCTCTGGAGCGAGGCGATCTGTTCGTCATGGATGACGGAAATGTAGTTGCCGCCGCCGTCATCAACCAGACGCAGGTGTACGAGTACAAAGACGCAGCATGGAAGCACGCCGCGGAAGACCGCGAGGTCATGGTGCTGCACTGCCTTGTGGTTGACCCACTGAAAGGCGGAAAGGGATATGGCCACGCTTTCGTCGCATACTATGAGGATTACGCAAAACAGCACGGCTGCCCCGCTCTGCGCATGGACACCAACGTGAAAAATAAGCGGGCGCGAAAGCTGTACCACACGCTGGGATACGAGGAAGTCGGCATCGTACAGTGCATCTTCAACGGCATTCCCAATGTGCAGCTTGTGTGTCTGGAAAAATATCTGGGATAAGAAAAAGCTCCCTTCCGACGGTCTTTCGCCTGTCGGAAGGGAGCCTGTTTTTATACTGAACTCCAATTAAAATCTTTAAAAAAGATTTTAATTGCCTGAAGGGCATGGAGTTCATATGAGACTTGTTTTGTGATTTCTTTCCTTATAAATCACAAAACAGGCAGCGCCGTCAGGCGATGCCTTCCTGATTAAAATTAAGATTTTAATCAGGAAATAGTATTAGTTTGCCGCTGTGTTGTCCTTATAGTAGTCCGTATCCAGAATCAGATTGTTGATCCGCACGAACTGCTGCACCTTTTGGGCCATTGCGTCAAGGGTTTCGCTGCTGGCCTCCGCTTCACCGCCGGTGATGCTGAGAACACGCTTTGTCCCCGCGTCGTAGGCGATATCTCCGGATATCCAGCTGCCGTCGGAGAACAGCGCGTAGCCCTCATAGGTGGGATCAAAGGCGTCCCGGCCTATGTAATCATAGGGGCTGTCCACGCCCAGAAGATTCAGCATCGTGGGCAGGAGGTCAGAGGTGTTCAGCGTCTTGTCCACCTTCATTGGCTGCAAATCCGCGCTCCAGATGAAGCAGGGCGTCTTTTCCAGCAGCAGGGCGTCGTCCACTCCGGAGAGAGCAAACAGGGACGCTTCGTCCTTGTAGCCGTAGGTATAGTGGTCGGTAACGCCAATGATGACGGTGTTTTCCAGCTGTCCCTTGTCCTCCAGCTCCTGAAGCAGTCGGGCAAAAAGATCATCCACCAGCTTGGCCTTGAGATAGGCGCAGTCCGTTTCCTCATTGCCCGTAAGCCCCCGGAATTCCGGGTACTTTTTCAGCGCCCAGTAGCTCAGAACCTCGTTGTACTTGTAGCTTAAGTGGGCAGAGCGGGTGATGATGAAATTCAGGGTTGGCTGTTCCTCCCGGAAGAATTCGGCATTCAGACCAGGATTGTCAAACAGCAGCTGATCGTCATACAGAAGGTCTTCCTCGTCCGCACCGATGTAGTCCCCGTAGCAGACGTATTCCGAATACCCCATGGCGGGAGAGAATACGCCCCGGCTGTAGAAGCTGGGGTCGTTATAGTGGAAGGTTTTGGCGGAATACCCCTCCTGCGTCAGCAGGCTGGCAAGGGACTGGCGGTAGGTGTTCGTGATGTAGTCGAAAGCATAACCGCCCTGACTGCTCAGGAACGAGCCGGTATTCACGCAGAACTCCGAATTGAAGGTGCGGATGCCGCCGTAGCCCGGCGTGTAGAAGTGGGTGAAGGAAATGCCCTCGGACATGAGCCGTTCCAGCGTGGGGGTGTACTCCCCGATCATCCAGTCATCCATAGACTCCATGAGCACCAGAACCACGTTTTTCCCTTCCAGCAGGCCGGTCATTTTGTTGTCGCCGCCCACAGTCCGACCCGCAAAATAGGCGTTGATCTCCGCTTTCCCTGCCTTCTGCGCCGCGGCGTAGCTTGGCGTCAGGGGGTAGATGCCGTTTTTGTAGATGTCCTTTTCCAGCGTCTGGTACAGGCCGCAGACCTGATACAGCCGGTGGGTATTGAACATATTGTCGTAGGCCGCCTCAGCGGACTGAACTCTGCCGTAATCGGAGGAGGCGTACCGGATGTTGCCGTCCTGCACAAACACCGCCTGCGGCAGGCAGGCCGCTCCTACCGACGCGGCGATGACCACCGCCGCAGCCGCGATTCCGGTTGACCATTTCTGCTTCCACCTTGGGAATTTCACCAGAATCACGATACCCTGCACCGCCAGCGCCGCCAATCCCAGCCACCAGCCGATGGGGTAGCTCAGCAGGACGGAAAAATAGTCCGACCCCTCAGACGCATAGCGGAAATCCGACAGCCACATCATCTCGGAAAAAAGATAAAAATACCCTGTCTGCACAGCGGCGTAGATTGCGGCGACGAAATACAAAATACCGTACACCACTCTCCCCGCCTTGGCCGGGAACAGCCTGACAAAGCAGCTCAGAATCGCCGCCCACAAAGCGCCGAAAGCCAGCGGCCAGAGCTGCGCCAACCGGAACTCCTCCGTATTCAGGGATAAAAAGAGAAAGGCAAACACTTCCACCAGAAAGAAGGACAGCGGCAGGAAAAGAAAATGTATACGCCGCCGCGTTTTTTGTTTGCCCGAGGTCATGCCCACGAATCATCCGCTCCTTTATCGAAACTCATGGTATTGTATCACAAAATGCCGCAAATGTACACTTAAGAATTCCTTGTATCGATATTTTTCACAAAAAATTTATTTTCCTCTTGTAAAATCTTCCTAATTGACGTATACTTAATGCAACTTCGAAGAAATCGGCGATTGCTTTCGGTGATTTCTTCCTTATACTTTCTGCGAGAAAAGAGGACACCCATATGGATTTGATTACCGTCCGCGATCTGTTCAAAAACACCGAAAAATATGCCGGCGTCGAAGTGAACGTCGGCGGCTGGGTGCGAAACCGCCGGGGCAGCAAGCAGTTTGGCTTCATCGTCCTGAACGACGGTACTTATTTCACCCCCGTGCAGGTGGTGTATAACGACACTCTGGAAAATTTCCAGGAAATTTCCAAAATCAACATCGGCGCCGCTCTGATCATTCGCGGCACGCTGGTTCTCACCCCGGACTCCAAGCAGCCCTTTGAGATTCAGGCCGAGAGCATTACCGTGGAAGGCTCCTCCACCGGCGACTACCCCCTGCAGCCCAAGCGCCACTCCATGGAGTTCCTGCGCACCATCAACCATCTGCGTCCCCGCACCAACACCTTTCAGGCGGTGTTCCGCGTCCGCAGCCTTGCCGCTATGGCCATCCACCAGTTCTTCCAGGATCGGGACTTTGTGTATGTCCACACGCCCCTGATCACCGGCTCCGACTGCGAGGGCGCGGGCGAAATGTTCCAGGTCACCACCCTTGACCTGAACAACGTCCCCAAGACCGAGGACGGCAAGGTCGATTACACCCAGGACTTCTTCGGCAAGCCCACCAACCTGACCGTTTCCGGCCAGCTCAACGGTGAGACCTTCGCCATGGCCTTCCGCAACATTTATACCTTCGGCCCCACCTTCCGGGCTGAGAACTCCAACACCACCCGCCATGCCGCCGAATTCTGGATGATCGAGCCGGAGATTGCCTTCGCCGATCTGGAGGATGATATGGAGCTGGCCGAGGACATGATCAAGTATATCATCTCTTACGTTCTGGAGCACGCCCCCGAAGAAATGAACTTCTTCAACGAGTTCATCGACAAGGGACTGCTTGACCGTCTTCACAACGTCCTGCACAACGAATTCGGCCGCATCACCTACACCGACGCCGTGGCGCTGCTGGAAAAGCACAACGATGAATTTGAATACCCCGTCCACTGGGGCAGCGACCTGCAGACCGAACACGAGCGCTTCCTAACGGAAAAGGTGTTCAAGAAGCCCGTCTTCGTCACGGATTACCCCAAGGAGATCAAGGCGTTCTACATGAAGCTGAATCCCGACGGCAAGACCGTGGCCGCTATGGACTGTCTGGTTCCCGGCATCGGCGAGATCATCGGCGGCAGCCAGCGTGAGGACAACTTCGACATCCTGAAGAACCGCATCGAAGAACTTGGCATGAAGCCTGAGGACTATGCCTTCTATCTCGACCTGCGCAAGTACGGCTCCGCCCGTCACGCGGGCTACGGTCTGGGCTTTGAGCGCTGCGTCATGTACCTCACCGGCATGGGCAACATCCGGGACGTGCTTCCTTTCCCCAGAACCGTGGGCAACTGCGACCTGTAATTGCAGCACCATCGATTGCGAAAGGCGAACCGTTTCATACGGTTCGCCTTTTTTGATGGTAATCATCCGGTCAGGAAACGGAAAACCGCCCGAAAGAAGCAAGCTTCTTTCGGGCGGAAATTCATTTTTGCATTCTTAATTACACAGCCAGGAAGAACTTCACCAGGAACAGAGCGGAGATCACGTAGGTCAGGACGGAAACTTCCTTGGCCTTGCCGCCGAAGATCTTCATGATGGTGTAGGAAATCAGACCCAGGCCGATGGCGTGGCCGATGGAGCCGGAGATGGGCATACCGATGAGCATCAGCGCCACGGGAACCATCTGATCCATATCGTCGAAGTCGACCCGCTTCAGCCCCTGGAGCATCAGGATGCCCACGTAGATCAGAGCAGCGGAGGTGGCAGCGGCGGGGATGATGGCGGCGATGGGGGCGATGAAGATGCAGGCCAGGAACAGCAGGCCGGTGACGACAGCAGTCAGACCGGTGCGGCCGCCGGCCTCAACGCCGGAAGCGGACTCGATGAAGGTGGTGATGGTGGAAGTACCGGTGCAGGCGCCGGCGATGGTGCCGATGGCGTCGGACAGCAGAGCTTCCTTCATGTTGGGCATATCGCCCTTCTCGTCCACCATGCCGGCGCGGGAGGCGGTGCCGACCAGAGTGCCGATGGTGTCGAACATGTCAATGATGCAGAAGGTGATGATCAGGGTGATGGCGGTGAACCAGCCGATTTCCATGAAGCCGGCGAAGTTGAACTTGAACAGGGTAACCTTGGCCATATCGGCGAAGGGAGGCAGGAAGGAAGCGGTAGCCAGGGAGGCGAAGGGGTTGGTGTGCAGGAAGGCGAAGGAGCCGATCCAGTAAATCACGGAAGCGACGAGCATACCGTACAGCACGGAACCCTTGATGCCCTTCTTGGACATCGCCAGGATGACAAACAGGCCGACAAACATGGTCACGACGGTCAGGATCATGGTGGCGAAACCGGTGTCGCCCATGTTATTCTGCAGGTAGCTGGGAGTCAGTGCGCCAAAGAAGTCGCGCATGACATAGAAGGGAGCGGCGAAGCCGTTGCCCTCTGCATAGACACCCACGTTGGAGCCAAGGCCGATATTCATCAGCATCAGGCCGATAGCGGGAGAGATGCCCAGACGGATGCCGAGGGGAATGGCCTCCACGATCTTCTCGCGGACGTTGAAGATGGACAGGACAACGAAGACGATGCCCTCCAGCAGGATGATGACCAGAGCGGCCTGGAAGGAAGCCACGTAGGTCATGCCGGTCATGGCAACGATGTTGCCGACGACCACGGCAAAGAAGCTGTTCAGACCCATACCGGGAGCCATTGCGAAGGGCTTGTTGGCCAGGAACGCCATGCAGAACGTACCGATGGCAGACGCGATGCAGGTTGCCAGGAACACGCCGTTCCACAGATCCTGTCCGGCGGCGCCAAAGCCAGTGAGCAGGTTCGGGTTCAACGCGATGATGTAGGCCATCGTCATGAACGTCGTGAGGCCAGCCACGACCTCAGTCTTGACGGTGGTCTTGTTCTCGGAGAGCTTGAAAACTTTCTCTAACATAGTATCGACCTTTCTTTTTAGTTTTCCGGCAGCGCCGGTGGAAAAGTACAGGTTCATTGTAACATTTTCCAAAAATAATACAATACAGAAGACAACACAAACTTGTGAATAAATTATGTCCTGTTTTCGTCGTTTTGACAAATCGCCGCTTTTCCCGGTGTTTTCTGCGGCGATTCCTTTGGATTTTCACCTGTTTTGGAAACGAATCTATGAACATCGCTCTGAATCGTACCGGAATAAGTATCGATATTTAAGGGGCTTCCTCAATTTTGGGAGGAAGCCCCTTACTGTTAAAGTCCTGTTTTTGATTGCTTTTACTGCTTCGGCGCGCGTTTCCGGCAGAGATAGATGTCCAGCTTTTCCTTCATGTTCTCCGGCATCTCCCGGGCTACGGGGCACCGGGCAGCGTTCGCCATGCGCTCCGCAAAGGCAATGAGAAAATCCGTATCCAGCACCATCTGCTCGCCCTTCATCAGCGCCATGGTGTCATAGCGGTTGTGAATGGTGGCAGTATTGGGGGGCGCGATGCGGGCGAAGGACACCGCCGGGACGCCCTTGTCGGCGAAGGGCGTGGAGTCGCTGGAATACACGTCCTGCTTCACCTCCACCGGGAAGCCCAGCTCGTCGCCCAGATAGGAAATATAATGGCACAGCTTTTCCTCGCCGGTGACGCAGGAGATAAACTTGCCCATAATGCAGCCGATCATGTCCAGATTGATGTTCAGTACGCAGTTTTTCAGCTTCTCCTCGTCGGCGCAGTACGCCTTGGAGCCCAGCAGTCCCCGCTCCTCGCTGCCGCACCAGATGAAGCGCAGGCCGTAACGGTGGGGGTGCGCCGCGAAATGCTCCGCAATGCCCAGAATTCCCAGAGAGCCGGACATATTGTCATAAGCGCCCTGTGACAGGGACGTGGAATCGTAGTGGGCGGTGAAGGCAATATACTCGTCCACCTGCCCCGGCATATCCAGAACGACGTTGTGGGACTGGCCGGTATACTCCTCCTGCTTCAGCGCGATCTTCGCCGTGGAAGCCCCTCTGCGGATCAGCTCCACCGCATCTTTTGCGTTGATGTTCACGCCGGGAATCCGGTTTCCGTTGTGGACGTAAGAGCGCAGCTCCCGCTGGTCGATGTCCCGGTCGGCGTAATTGGTGTTTCCGTCATAGGTGACGAAGCCCACCGCGCCGTTTTCCAGCAGATCGTGGTAGACCCAGTAGCCCAGATAGCCGTCGATCATCACGATTTTCCCCCGGCACTTGCTCAGCGCGTAGGGGCTGGAATCCCGCAGATAATAGAAAGGCGCTTCCACCTCCCCGCTTCCTGCGCACAGGTAGCCCTTGCAGGTCACTTCCACGCCGTCCACCTGCAAAACCGCCTCCTGTATTCTGGACATCGGCACGTCGAACGGCACGATCTCGGCTTTCAGCCCCAGCCCGGCAATCTTATCCTGCAAATACTGTGCCGTGCGCAGCTCCTCCGGGCTGCCGCCGGTGCGGATATAGGCCGTATCCGCAAATATTTTCATAATCTGTTCCGCGTTCATGGCGTTTCCTCCTTTTTTATATTCTATATAGTAATCCATCCGTGCCAAATTTGCAAGTCCCGGACGGCATCAATATTTTGCTCCACTTTCCAAAGAAATCGCTTGACATGCGTCTGGTTCGATGCTATAATATCACCCGTGGTGATTGAATGCACCCGTGATTTTCATGGGCCTTTAGCTCAGTTGGTCAGAGCCTCCGGCTCATAACCGGATCGTCCCGGGTTCGAATCCCTGAAGGCCCACCAGAATGGTTGATCGCCTGACGGGAGTGCCGCAAGCGAGATAGGGGTATAGCTCAGCTGGTAGAGCAGCGGTCTCCAAAACCGCGTGCCGAGGGTTCGAATCCTTCTGCCCCTGCCATTGTTTATTCCGAAAACCCCGATTTATCGGGGTTTTTTGTTACTTTTTCGAGGGAATGATTTTCGGGAGACCGCGGGTGACGCTCAAATGATGCCCTGAATGTGGTATCTGGCGTCATCCGTTTTTACTGTTTCCGTCTGCTACAGCATCATTTTAGCATCAAAGTTTTGCGCCCCTGACCAGTTATCTGCTGGCCAGGGGGAGTTCTTTTTTACGTGCCTCAGAGATCGAATCCTGCCGTGATTCCTGCCAGGCGGGAGGTATCCTTTTTCACGTAGTAGAGTTCTGTGATCTCTGAGGTGGAGTGGCCGAGGAGGTCGGCCACCTGCCGGGGAGAGAGCGCGCGGATGGTTCCATTCGGCTGTTTGACTCCGTTGACCAGATTGGTGGCGAAGGTGTGTCGGAGGGCATGGAGTCCCCGCTGCTCCAGTCCAGCCGCCTCCAGAATGCGGTAGTATCGTTTCCGGAAGTTTACCGGCCGGGTATAACCTCCGTGTTCATCCGAGATGAGAGGGCTGTCCTCTCCGAAGTATCGCTCCGCTCTCAGAGTCAGGATGGCGTCCACTGCCGCCTGATTGAGGGGCACATCCCGTTTGCTGGAGGTGCTCTTCAGCTTGCCGATCTTCACCTCCCGGCCGCTGGTGGATTCGGTGCCTTCCCGCCTGAAAACCTCTTTCACGCCCCGCTGGAGGTGGATGACGCGGTTCTCCAGATCGATGTCGCTGTTCAGCAGTCCGAGGGCTTCGCCTGTGCGGAGTCCGGTGTTCAGCATCAGCGTATAGGCGGCCGCCTGCTGATAGATGGGCGTCCCGTTTTCCCAGGTCCTGACAGCCTCCGCCTTGAACTTTGTGATCTCCTCCGGGGTGAAGATGGTCACAGTTTCGAAGGTTGGCAGATCCTCCTTGCCCTGGCTAGCCATGAAGTTTGACTTCTTGATCATGGGAGCCGCAGCCATTGGGTTCTTCGGGATGTACTCCTGTTGAGTCAGGTAGCGGAAGTAGTCGGTAAGGATGTTGTAGACCTTCTTGACTGTGGTGTAGGCGTAGCCCTCATTCATCCAGTGATTCAGCAGGGCTTTGATATCTGCCGAGGTGATGTCACCCACCACCTTGCCGCCGAGGATCGGGTAGATCTGATACTTGGCGGTGCACTCCAGCCGGTCGTAGGTGCCGCGCTCCACAGAGGGAAATTTGAATACCCGGAGCCACTTGCCCATGCTTTCCTCAAACTTTGCCTTGGACTCATCTGAGGCCGTGAGCTGGCGGTCGAAGTCGGCAAGGTAGGCAGTGATTTTATCTTTGACCTCTTGTTTGCTGGTCCCGCAGAAGGATTTGCGTTTCTTTGAACTCTGCTCATCCGAGTACCAGACCACGCCGTTCCAGCGGCCGTCTGATCGTTTGAAGATGTTTCCGCTTTCCAATAGTTTTCGCTGCATATTACGGCCGCCTTTTCTCAGCAACACACAATACCGCAACTGCGGAAGAATAGCCACCCTGAATGAGGACTATTATCAGAAAGTTTCTATTTGGGAAGCCCGTATATTGTTTACTTCCCCGCAAAATTTGAAAAGGGGGGAGTACCACTGTTGTATCCGCAGACATCCTATTGTTTACTGCACAGTAAATTCTGAGTTATTTGTGGGGCCAAAATACCTTGCGTGTTTTTTGTCAAAACTCTAATGTATATACTACCTTTTATCCGTTATCCTTCGGCCTTTAGCCACAAAGTGGGTTTGGGGCTCTCCCTGCAAAAAGAGCGTTTGGCAGCCGCTGGCATGCTGAACGCTCTTTTTGCCCCGTATGAGCAGGTGAAATTTTTCCGTATGCAGCCGTTTTCAACACCGCTTATTCTCGTCGGAGCTGCTGTTTCATGACATCAATGAACAGCTGGGAAAGACGCGTCAGATAGGTGTCCTTCCGATACACGGCCGCTAAATCCCATACCAGATCCGGGGAATCCACTGCAAAATAAGTCACTGCGCCAGGGTGCTGGCAGACTTTCGCACCCTCTTCTGGCACAAAAGCGCAGGCAATGCCCTGAGCGGTCAAATTAATAGCTGTGGTCAGATTGGCTGTCTCCATAAGGAGATCTGGCTCAATATGACTCTTCCCAAGAGCGTGTTTAACCTCGTGGGTCAAATTCTGTCCGGGTTTCGTCAGGATCAGGGGAATATGGGTTACCAGCTCCAGCGAGGCAACAGGATAGCCTCCAAGGGTCGGGCAGTCTGCAAGTAAGTTCTGCACATAAGGGTGTTGTGTGGGGGCGGCGATTAGAATCCGTTCTTCGCAAACGACCTCCGATACCAGTTTGCTGTAATCCAGCGTGCGGGGTAGATTCATCACTGCAAGGTCGATTTTATCGTTCATCAATGCGCTTTCCAGTTGGACGGAGCGCCCCTCAGTCAGTTCGATGTGAATGTCCGGATACTGCCGGTGAAAGCTGGGGAATACATCCGGCAGCAGGCAAGCGCCCCGCCACAGCGCCACTCCTAATCGGAGGCGTCCGCTGGTTTGGTTTTTGATGTCCTGAAATTCCCGGCGGATATTTTCATCCAGCTTCATCATCTGCAGGACGTATTGATAATAGCGTTCACCGGTATAGGTCAGCCGGAGCGGCGAGGCGCTGCGATCAAACAGTTCTACGCCCAGATTCGCCTCCAGCCTTTTCAGATACTGACTGAGCGAAGGCTGGGAGACATACAGGTGCTCAGCTGCTTTTGTTAGGCTCCCCTCATCTACGATGGCTACGAAATACTCATAGTTATGCAAGACCATATATGATCCGATCCTCCTCAACTAGTATAATGTTGACATTATAATCTTTATATTACCTTTTGCCTTTGACAAAAGCAAGTATAGACGTTAAAATGATGACAGAAAAGCAAAAAATGCGCATATTTTGCTACAATCTTGCCTATGTAAAGAAAATTTAGGACCAAGGGTCTGATAAGAAAAACCAATATGGATTTTGCACTTTCGCAAAATCACCGTACATGAATGGAGAAAAGAAAGGAGAACTCCTATGAGCCCTGCAGTGATTACGCTATTGGTCCTGCTGGTTATGGTTGTGTTTTTTGTGACGGAGAAGCTCCCCGCGGCCCTGGTGGCTATGCTGGGTGGCAGTGTTTTGGTGTTGTGTGGGATCATTGACCCGGCGGAATTGTTCAGCGCCTTTTCCGGCAGCACCATCGTCCTGGTGGCGGCAATGATGGTGGTTGGTTCCGCCCTCTTCCACACAGGCATCGCCGCCAAGATGGCGGATGTTCTGGTCAAATTCACAGGTACATCGGAAAACGGCATCATGATCGCCTTTATGCTGGTGGCTACAATTATCTCCGCGGTGTGCAGCGGCGTAGCCGTAGTCGCTATGCTGCTTCCCATCGTCATCAGCGTCAGCCAGCGGGCAGGTGTCTCCGTCTCCCGGCAGCTGATTCCCATGTCCTTCGCCGCAAGCTTTGGTTGCAACCTGACACTGATGGGCGCGGCCAGCAATGTAGTGGTCAACGGAGCCCTGGAGGATCTGGGCGTTCCCACTATGACCTTCTTCGAACTGGGCAAAGTGGGCATTCCGGTCTCCATTGCTGGCATTGTGTTCTTCCTGACCATCGGAAAGCGGTTCCTGACCCCTGGCGACACCTCTGACAGAGAATATCTGGCGGAATATACCGGCAGCAATAAGGCTGTGGAATTCAACGCCGTAAAGGCCGGGCTGTGCCTGGTGATCTTGGCAGTGCTCCTGGTGGCTATGGCCATCGACAGTGATTCCTTCCCTATGTATCTGGTGGCGGCCTTCGCGGCCTTTGTTCTGGTGCTGACCGGCTGTATCAGCCAGTCCGATGCCTATAAATCCATCGATCTATCCACTCTATTTATCGTGGCCGGCATGAGCGCTGTCTCCACAGGCATGAGCAAAAGCGGTGCCGGCGCCCTGATCGCCGATACAGCGGTAAACCTGCTGGGCGAACATCCCAACAAGTTGCTGGTGCTGTTTATCATTCTGGTTCTGGTAACTCTGCTGACCAATGCCATGATGAACACCTCCTGTGCCATGCTGGTCACCCCGTTGTTCATTCCCATCGTGCAGGCATTTGGCATGAACACCACCGCCGTGGCCATCGCCATCTGTGTGGCAGCATCCGCTCCGTTCCTGACCCCGGTGGGCAGCGGCACCAACACCCTGATCGTCCGTCCGGGCAACCTGAAGTTCATGGACTTCTTCCGCCCCGGCCTGGGGCTGACGGTGGTCATTCTCATCGTATCCATGATCTTCATTCCCATTTTCTGGCCTCTGTAAGCGACTTTTGAAGGAGGCAAATTTATGAGAGCAATTGTCGTTGACAAAGATTACGGCAGCGTCACACCCCAAGAACTGGACCGTGTGGCGGCAGCCTATCAGGCGGCCGGGATCCAGATGGAGCTGCTGGAGTACCAGGTGGAAGCGACTCGTCAGAAGGAGCCCACAGAAGAGGAGATCATCGCGGGCTGCCAAGGAGCCCAGGTGCTCCTGGCCACCGGCAACCCGCCCATCACCCGCAAGGTGATGGAGACCCTGCCGGAGGTGAAGTTCGTCCAGCGGTTTGGCGCCGGCGTCAACAGCATCGACCTGGCGGCCGCCGCAGAGCTGGGCGTGATCGTTTTGAACCTGCCTGGCTTCTGCGCCAAGGAGCTGGCTGACGTGGCCACCGCCATGATCATGGGGCTGATCCGCAACACCGCCTACTATGACCGGGAGGTGCGCAAGGGCAACTGGCCCAAATGTCAGTACCTGCTGCCCCCTGATGTGCGGGAGTTGACTCTGGGGCTCTACGGCTTCGGCCTGGCAGGCCGCCATCTCCACGATATCTTCCACAATGGGTTCGGCACAAAGGTCATCAGCTGCGATCCGTACATCAGCGATGCCGTCAAAGCTCAGTACCCGGATGTAGAGTTCGTGTCCTTTGAGGAGCTGATCACCCGCAGCGACATCATCTCCATCCATGTCGTGCTGACCCCGGAAACCACCCACGTGTTCAACAAAGAAGTCTTCAAAAAGATGAAGAATACCGCCATGATCATCAACACCAGCCGAGGCCCCGTCATCGACAACGACGATATGGTCTGGGCCCTGCAAAATGGCGAGATCCTGTACGCCGGCCTGGACACCGTGGAGCGGGAGCCTCTGCCGGAAAATGACCCGCTGAAGACGCTGGACAACGTCATCGTCAACCCCCACTGCGGCAGCTATGGCGTGGGCAGCAAGAAGACCCAGATCCAGATGGTCTGCGATCTGGTCCCCACCGCCGTGACTACAGGTAAAGTAGCCGCCCGCTGCGTGGCGGACCGAGACGTACTGAATAAAGAGACTGGCTTTACATTTATCTGAGATCGGAGGAATGAGATCATGTCTATCGGATGCAAGATCGTAAAGGATTTTCAGCGGCCCGCCCCGGAGCTGGTGACCCGGTTCAAAGATATGCCGGTGGCCAACATCGATGACAACATGGGCCGCATCGCCGCAGTGGACGCGGCCATCGAGCCCATTGGATACAAAGGACAGCTGCTGGGCACGGCCTTCACCGTCCGGGTCCCTCAGGGCGATAACCTGATGTTTCACGCTGCCATGGATTTGGCAAAGCCCGGTGATGTCATCGTCATTGATGCCGGCGGCTTCACAGACCGGGCCATTTTCGGCGAGCTGATGGCCACCTACTGCAAGGCCCGCGGGATCAAGGGCATCGTCTGCGACGGTGCCATCCGGGACCGGGGCGGTCTGGCGGCTATGGAGGACTTCCACGTCTACGCCCGGTCCGCCACCCCCAACGGCCCCTATAAGAACGGCCCCGGCGAGATCAACGTCCCCGTGGTGATTGGTGGAAAACTCGTCCGTCCCGGCGACATCGTAGTGGGCGATGACGACGGTGTGTTGTTCATTGATCCCGCCATCGCCGCAGAGCTGGCGGATGCCACCGAGGCGGTTGAGAAGAAAGAAGCCGACATCATGGCCCATATTCTGGGGGACGGCACCTACATCCGTCCCTGGGTAGATGAAAAGCTGAAGGAAATCAGCTGCGAAATCCTGTAAGCACGGTACCGCATTCCAAATTTGCTACCATCGGACACACACGATCCTTTTTTCGTGCAGGGTCCGGCCCCAGGGCCGGACCCTGCGCCCTATTTCGGATAAAAATGGTATGGCCTATCGGAATATATTGTAGAATTTTTATTGGAATAAGCTTTGCGGAGAAGAGGGAGCGAGATGGATTTTTTCTGGGAGATGTTATCCCTGCAGGAGACGCTGTTTCTGCTGATCCTGTTGGGTGTGCTGGTGAAAAAATTGAAGATCATCCGCGAAAACGGGCGGAAAACCCTTTCAGATCTTCTGATTTATGCGATTCTCCCCTGTAATATCGTAGCGTCCTTTATGGGTGGGATCACACTGCCCGATGGCTTTGTGCACAACTGCATTCTGGCTGTCTGTATCTCCATCGGGATTCAGGTACTGTCGATTTACGGAAGCAAGCTGCTGTTCCGCCGGTATCCGGCAAACCAGAAAAGTGTGCTGTCCTATGGCATGATCTGTTCCAATTCCAGCTTTGTAGGGCTGCCGATTGCCCATCTGATGTTCGGGGATCTGGGTGTCATCTATACTTCCGTATTTCAAATTCCCCTTCGCTTTACCATGTGGACAGCGGGTCTTTCCCTATTTACGGATGTCAGTAAAAAAGATGCCTTCCGAAAATTGGTGCGGCATCCCTGCATCATCGCGGTATTTGTGGGCCTGATTTTGATGGTAGCTCCGATCTCACTTCCAAATTTCTTAGAAGAAGCTATTGACATAACCAGCGGCTGCACAGTGCCGCTTTCCATGATCGTGATCGGTACAATTCTCGCGGATGCGCCAATCCGATCTCTATTCTCCAAATCCGTGCTATGGTACACCTGTTTACGGTTGGTGTTCTTTCCCGTGCTGATCTGGCTGGTGCTAAAGCCGTTCCCGCTGGATTCAACGCTGGTCAATGTCTGCATTCTGATAACGGGGATGCCCGCAGGCAGCACGACTTCCATTTTGGCAGACAAATACGGCGGTGATGCCATATTTGCATCGCAGATCATCTTTGCCTCCACGCTCTGCTCGATTCTGACAATCCCCTTGTTGACCTTCCTGATGGGCGTGTGACAGTGTGCATATTCTAGCTTCCCTTTCTCAGCAACGGACAATCCCACAATCGCAGAAGAATAGCCACCCTGAATTAGGACTATTATCAGAAAGTTTCTATTTGGGAAACGCGTATATCGCATACTACCCTGCAAAATTTGAAGGGGGGACACCGCCGTTGTATCCGCAGACATTCTATGGTAAAATGCGGGTATCACTTTTCAGGCAGGAGGTGCGGCCGGTAATCTGCTGTATATCGGACATCCACGGCGAGTTGGATAAGCTTGAACAGATGCTGGAGCTGATCCGATTCTCTGGTGAGGACCATCTATACATTCTGGGAGGCGTTATCGTCCGGGGGACTTTGGGTGGGGACATTTTTTGGAGGATCATAGCCGCGACGAATATGACCATGCTTCTGGGCAACCACAAGCAGATGTGCCTGAGGACCCTGGAACCCAATAACGAGTTCGGCGCCCGGGACCTCTGGCGGATGAACGGCGGGTTCGTCTGCTTACCGGGAGCTGATCTATCACCGGACGCACCAAGAGCGGAATGGGATCCTGTGTTTCCTCGCCGGCCTGCCGGGCTATCTGGACCTGACAGTGGGTGGGCAGAGGTTTCATCTGGTACACGGGTATCCGGGAGAGGGGCACGAAACCCGCATCTGGGGCCGGGTGGAGCCAGACAACAGAAGCCCCTTTCCGGACACCATCTGCATTGTCGGCCACACGCCCACGGTGTTCCTTACGGATGGGCACGACGAGGACTTTTCAATCTGGCATGGAGACGGCATCCTCGACATCGACTGCGGCTGTGGCAGCATGAAGGCGGCACACCGACGCCTGGCCTGCCTGCGGCTGGACGATATGGCCGAGTTCTATGTGGGCGGAGTGGGAGAAGGCACCTCTTGATCTGCCGGGCCTCCCGTATTTGCGGGAGGCCTTTTTCCTTTCTCGTGCAGCTCACCATCCCTTCATCGTCATTTCATCCTGATGCTACTCATCCTCATGGTCATCCGGCTTGTGGCCCAGAGCGATACGCCTCGCCTGGAGTTTCTGCCGGCGCTTCCGGTCGATGCGCAGACCAGTGCTGGATCGAGGCAGGGAGCAGTCCTCAAAGCTCCGGCTCATGTGGTAGAGCAGGCGGGTAACTGCCAGCATGACAGAGGGCGGTCGAATATCATCGTGCCGCTCCAGAAAGAACTGGGCGTACTGATTTCCCTCAGCGGACCTGCCGAACCACACTATTGCCTGGACCTGATCCGGCTGAACACTCTGCCCAGTCAGATACAACTTTCCCAGCATATACTGGGCATACTGGTTTCCCGCCTCCGCTGACTAGGTGAGGCGCTCTGTGACTCTGACTGCATCTTTTGACACAACCTCGCCGCTGAGATACTTCTTGCCCAGCCGGTAGGCGGCAAAGTGGTTCCCGTTCCCAGCTGCTTCTTTCAAGCAGCGGATGCCCCCGTCCGAATCACAGACTTCAAGATCGTCAGAGAAAGCAGTTTGTCCAGAGCGTACTGTGCCTCCGGCAATCCCTGCTTTGCCGCCTGGGTGAGCCAGTATTTCGCGCTCTGGCTGTCCGGGATCAGTAGAAGGCCATCCCGGTAGAGTAGACCCATCAGGTACTGCGCATGGAGATCACTCTGTTCCGCCAGCCGTTCCAATTCCTCTGCCGCATCGTTCTGATCTTTCAGAGGAAAGGGCGCGTCCCGGATGATTTGCCGTAGTTCCCAGCAGGCAGAGGACTCGCTCTGCACCTGTTCCGACTCATCGCACTCAGCCAAGTCATCATTCTCGAAGGTGATCTCCTCCAGCCGAATGCGTTCCGCCTCCTGAATGACGGCGTTCTTGATCTGCCAGAACTCCTTCTCCTGGGACAGCTTTTCTTCTCTCTGGGCTTGTCGTGGTAGCAGCTTTCCACCTCACCCTGGAGCCTGCACCACTGGTCATAGCACGCACGAACTACCTGCAGTTCCTCCAGCTTGTCCACCACCTCATCCACGGTTTTCTTCACCGGCTTGGAGAGATAGCCGTAGGACTTCTTTCCCTTAACCGTTTCCAGTTGTTCAGCCAACTGCGCCATCTTCTGCTCGATCTCAGGGCGAGTACAGATAGTCCGAGCCATCTCCTGGGGGAGTTTTCGGATGGTCTGCCGAGCTTCCCGCACCACTTCATCCTGCGACTGAGATTTCTGCTCGTAGGTGTGGAGCATCTCCTGACGGAAGATCTGGTTGGTGAGCGTGGACTTGATCTTGCGGATGCCCTCTCTGGTGAGATAGGCCTCACCGGGTACCGCCGACCACGCCATCATGTGTACGTGGGGGTGCTTCACCTCATCATGGAAAGCGGCGTACCATCGGAAGTGATTCGGCGGAATGTTCATGGCGGCGATGTCGTTGTGGTTTGTCCGGAGCAGATTCATCCACACTTTAGCATTGTCGCAGTCCAGCCGTGTTGCATCCTTCCGTTTCAGGGAGAGGATGTGCGTCCATACCTTTCCAGTGTAGTGGTCCAGTTCTTCCATGGCCTTTGCCAAGTCCACGCCGTCCTCATCACTAAACAGACCATGCCCCCCAGCCGCTCCGCCCTGGGACGAGTGGCGATGTACTTCATGTAGCCCTCTGTTTTCTGTAGTGCTGACCAGTTTTCCTCCAGCGCCCTAGTGATGAGCGAGGAGGCATTGGCCTTGGTAGGCTTGGTTTCGTAGCCGGAGAATTCATTCAGCTCTTTGACATTCGGAAAATATTTCACCAGTTTCGTGATGAACTGCTCCTGCTTTCTGGTTGGCGGACGGTCATCTGGGAGCAGCTCCACCCGCTCCCTGGTCCCGATGTAGTGGAGGTATCCACTGACGGAATGATCCTCGCCACACTTCAGGTAGGGGCTTTTCACGATCAATCCTGCCACTCATCGTCCTACTCCCAGAACTCCCGCGCCCGCTGTTCCAACGAGACGCGGCCATTGGCCTTCTTCACATTGATGACGCTCTGCGCACGGCAACGGCGGAGATCCTCCTCGCTGAACTGGTAGATGTCAGCGAGGATGCCAGCCACCATGTCCTGCTCCACTGCCTGTTTGAAGGCAGGGAAGACAGGCGATCTTCCAGCTGTCCCAGCGTCCATCCAGGCAGGACTTGACGGAGGCGGGGAGGAATAGACCAGCATTATTGGCGCTGAGATAGTCAAGATAGAAATCTACGGCATTCTCGATGAAGGCGGTGAGGCTGCGGCCCCCGTCCTCCTGATACCGGCGTTCCGGAATTGCTTTTTTCTCCAGCGTCAGGTACAGGGAAAACTTCTCTTTTCTGCTCAAAAGCGGCTCTTTTCCAGGGCGTGCTCCCTGTTTTTTGTTGTGACAGTAGGTGTTCTGGGATAGTGACCGCAAACGTGATTCCCGCTGGCTGTTTTGACCCCACTTTCGGTCATCCGGAAAATTCCTGTAACTGCCCGCACTGCGGGCAGATGTGACTGGCTGGAGGCACCATCGGTGACCCCGACGTTTATCCTGTTCCTTTTTTCGTCCCTCGTAAAACCCCCAAAACGGGCCAAATCCGTCCGAAGCCACTGGGAGGGGCAAGAGCTCACGCAAACGGGGCACACAGCGGCTCACAGGCGGTCACGCTGGAGTCTCCAGCTCCTGGAAGGACTTGGCGACCCGTTGCCGCTCTGCAGCCAATTCTACCCTCTCCAGCTGTCAGGCGTAGGATTCGGCGATCACATCCTGAATTGGCCGGAGGGTGAACAGAAAATTTCCGCTGTGCCGACCACTGGCTTTGGTGGTGACCTCGGTAGGCTCGGTGGAGATAAGCTACCGCTCCTCCAGTCGGCGGATGCACTTGCGCACCGTGTTCTCACTCATGCCTACCGCATGGCCAATCGTTTTGATGCTGTGCCAGCACTGATGTGTCTTTCGATTTTTGCACCGTTTCAGGAAACTGCAGACCGCCAGTTCTCCATAGTCCAGTCCCAGCTGAAACAACTCGTTGGGCAGAAAGAAAACGTCTCGGTAATTTCTATACTTCATGTTCCACCTCCTGTGTGATCGCTCACCCACTGTATGAACTGCTCCTTGGGCACCACCATCCGGTTCCCGACGCGCATCACCGGGAAGCCCGGGTCGTGCAGCAACTCGTAACCGCTAGATGGTGACACGCCCAGAACCTTTGCCACTGTTTTTGCATTGAGAAACAGAGGCAGATCATCATAGCTTTTGTAATGGGACTCTTTCATACGCACCTCCTGCCAGTAGATCTCGATCCAATGTTTGTGCTTTCAGTCTATCAGCTGACCCGGCAGCCTTTTTGCCGGGTCTCGAAATTTTTTCAATCAGCATCCCTTTTCGAAGCCTCACAGACAACATTTGGATGGATCAAACGCAGGAACTCATCCACGGAGTGGGTCTCTCTGGCATCCTTCACTTCTGGTATATTTGTCCCGGCTCTTTTTGAAATTTTCATTCTAGCTGTAGTGCTTTTTCGCGGGAAGCAGGACTCATTTTAGTAACTTCCAGGAAAAGCAAATTGGATGAGGATAGAGTTCATCACTTTCAAATCCTCACCATCCAGATCCATTCGGACTCTTAGCAAAGGCGATATTTGAGCTGCCGACAGTTGCGTTTGAGCTGGGTGGTGCCAATCTGAGACGCGAATTCCTCCATAGAGACCAAAGGAAGTCTCGATGGGATATGTACAGGATAACATGACCAGGGCGCTTCGAATCGTCCGCTCACAAACTCCAAATCGATTTGCCAGTTGTTTCGTTGTACCAAACCGTGCGCCGCATAAGTAGCCCCATATCGCTTGTCTCTGTTCCGAGGGTCCCAATGATCTCACTCCCACTTATCGCTCCTTACTTCCGAGGATACAGCGAGACCCGGCAAGGTAACTGCCGGGCCTCCGAAAATCCTGTAGGAGCTTATTCGTTTTCTGCATTTCTAACAATCTTGAAATCAAAATTTAGACAAAATATTCTTGATAGCCTACACCGTAACTTTCAGTACGTTTAGTTCACGGAGCTAAAGGCAGAATACCGGCCAGTCGAAGAAGGTGCCGTCATTCTGCTTGATCAGCGTATCGCAAGTGGGCTTGCAACCAATGCTTTTTCTTTGTATCGCATATCAAAATCTGATAAGTGGCAGAAATAAGGACAGACAGTTTTGAAAAGGCGGGAGCATCGCTCCCGCCTTCTTGCAGAGGCACCTCACGCCTCCACAATCCCCATCTGCCCGCCCAGATCGATCACTTCTTGGGCATAGTCCTCCGGCTTTGTGTACACCATACGCTGGTGCAGCAGGAGATTTGGCTGATTGTTCCGCCACGCCTCCGCTTGGTTCAGATTGTCGATTCCGGCGACAGAGCCGACCTTGTAGCCATTGGGCAGGGTCAACATGAAATTCGTGTTGAACAGGCTGCCGTATTGATCCAGCGCCTCCGTGCCCTTGATGCCAAACAGCTTTTCCGTGAAGGTATAGTTGTCGAAGCCGATCCCTGTCAGCGCGTTGTGGCTCCCGTAGTAGACATCTAGGCGGAAGTCCGGGAAGCGGTAGTTGTGTCCGGTCCACCGGGAAAATGTATGCCAGCTCAATGCCTATGGTGCGGGAGAGTTCCGCCGCATACAGGCTGTCCACAGAGATCGGGGGGTGGAATTTGTCCACAAACTCCTTGATGTTCAGGTAGTGGTCCGGGTGCGCGTGATTCAGGAAGATGTAGTCGCAGGCATCAAAGTTGTCAATCGAGAGAGGAGCTTTAGCTTCAAGCATCGAGCGAAGTGAGCCGCTGGCATGAGACTTCCAATAATAGAAAGCTACTATTAGAACGATGATTACCCGTTTACAGGCTGTAAGGCAAGTGATGCAAGCAAAATAAATTTCAGTGCGCCTTGAGACGCTTGCCGGTAATAGGCCTTCATAGGGCCTACTCAAGCCATCGGCTTAGCCGGTGACTATGACTGTAAAAGGAAACCTCCGACTGTGCCGATGTTATACTTAGCAAAGAATCAATGAAAACGGTGGAGAGAAGGGGGAAGAATTTTAGAAATGAATATAGGAACACCCTATGGTTATCTGATTAGCGGCAGGCCGTTCCTGAGAATACGGCAGAAACGGATGGCTAAGTATTTTGAAAAGCCAGAGAGATTATATGATAGATAGCCATGTTGCCACAGCGTAAGCAGTACCAGTGCAGCAATTTTTACTTTCCAGCTTTTTATTTTTGGGAGAATTTTTTAGGTACTGTAACAATTTTACATAATTGTAAGTATTTATTTACAGTGTTTACAACTTGTGTTAAAATTGGCTTACAATAATTCTTCCAAAACAGAACCGGGGAGCTGTGTGAATTTTCGTTAAAATAACGGAAATCGAAAGGAGGAGAAATTCCCTTGATGGTCCAGAGTCTACATGAAATTTCAACAAAAGCATTGATGCAAAGAATTGCCGATGAACTGGAGGGACTCATTGTCGCGGATGCAGAGGGACGGTATGCCTATGTCAACCAGCGATGGTCATCACTTACCGGGTATACATTTGAGCAGGTAAAGGGCCGATATGTCCGGGATGTTGTTCGGCTTTCCCGCGTGGATGAGGTATTAAAGACTCAAAAATTTGTGTCTGGGGATGCGATTCTCCTGAACAGTCAAACTGGGGAGGAGGTACCGGTCTATTGCTCCTACACACCGCTGTTTCACGAAAACAAGTTGGAGGGTTGTCTCGTCTATATGATTCGAAAGAATGAGGATGTTTCCATGGCGGTTCCCTCTCATGTCGTTTCACTGCTGGAAGAACTGAATCGCCAGATGCAACTGCTTCAGTCCTTTCAGCAAAATACCGTAGATCCCTTGGATCGGATTGTCGGAAACAGCCCGGAGATTCTGAAAATGAAGCACGAAATTGTCTGTGCAGCGCGGTCCTCTTCCACGGTTTTGATTGATGGAGAAACTGGCAGCGGCAAGGAGCTGGTAGCGCATGCCATTCATGAACTCAGTCCCAGATGTAAGAATCGCCTGATCAAAGTGAACTGTGCAGCGATCCCCGCTGAACTTCTGGAATCAGAATTCTTTGGTTATGTGGAGGGAGCCTTTACGGGGGCCAGCAGGGGAGGCAGGATTGGAAAATTTGAGATGGCAAATGGCGGCAGCCTCTTTTTGGACGAGATTAATCAGATGCCGCTTGCCCTGCAGCCGAAACTCCTCCGGGTATTGCAGGAGCGGGAGATTGAGCGTGTGGGATCTTCTGCCACAATCCCCATTGACACGCGGATTATTTCATCGACAAACACGCCTCTTGAAAAGCTTGTGATGGAAGAAAAATTTCGCAGTGATCTCTATTTCCGACTGAATGTGGTATGCATTCATGTTCCGCCATTGAGAGAGCGAAGCGAGGATATTCCTTTGCTGATCGATTGGCTGATGAAGCAGTTGAATTTCCGGCTGAACCTCCAAATCCCGGGAATCTCTCAGGAAGCCGTTCAGCGTCTGATGGAATATGACTGGCCGGGAAATGTCCGTGAACTGCAGAATGTTTTAGAACGGGCCATGAATCTTGCCTGGTTTGAGACGCTGGAGTGGAAGTATTTTTCGGACTATTTTAAACATCACGCATATGAAACAAAAACATTAAACTCTGCCGCGCCGCCGCGCTTGCTGCGCCAACGGACGGATGAGCTGGAAAAGGATATCCTGATGCAAGTTTTACAGGAGTTTCACGGTAATAAGACCTTGGTAGCACAAAATTTGGGAATTTCCCGCACAATCCTGTATAAAAAACTTCATAAGTATCAACTTCTTTAAAGACTCAGCAAACAGGGGAGTTGTACAGTTTTACAACACACTATGCCAAGAATGGAGAATTTTTGTATTTTCCATTCTTGGCATAGTTTTTGCTTAGGTAGTAAGGCGTCAAGGCCCTGACAATGCTGTTTCAAAACGAGAGGAGGCGTTCTATGGGGAAAAAAATTGCAATTTATGGGGCAGGAACGATCGGCGCGTGCCAAGCGACGCTGACATCTGGCAATGGATATTCCACCGTTGTAATTGGACATTCAGAGGAGGGACTATCCCGCTGCAGAAACACCATGCTGCAAAACTGGAATAACCTTATAGCCCAGAAATTGGCGACTGCGGCCAATCGGCGTGCTGCGATGGACCTGGTGACGATCACCAATGATGTCTCAGCCCTTAGAGACTGTGACATTGTTTTTGAAGCGGTTTCAGAAGATGTGAACATTAAGCAGCGTGTGTATAGCATCATTACCGAGGTCTGCGGCAGAGATATCATTGTGGTATCCACAACATCTTCCATTGATGCTGCAATCCTGGCAGAAAAAATTGAAAATCCCGCAAGATTCCTGATTGCGCATCCATTCCAACCCGTCCACATGCTTCCCCTGGTGGAAGTTGTCCGGCATACAGAGACATCAGAGGAAACTCTGAATCAGGTCTGTACGCTGCTGAAGGACCTGAATCGACAAGTGGTCATGCTGAATCGCAGTGTCCCAGGATTTTTAGTAAATCGTTTTGCCCAGGCATTGTTCCGCGAGTCGATTTATTTGATTGAGCAGGGGATCACCACTGCGGCGGACATTGATCGGGCAATTAAGTATGCAGTTGGAATGCGGTACGCTTCTATAGGGCTTTTGGAATATTACGATGCGGTTGGCTTTGAGTTGGAAAGGGCCATTGCACTGAATGTGTATCCAGATCTCTGCGACACAAAAAGTATCCAAAAGACCACTCTGGTGGGGATTGCCTCCGGGCGCACGGGGCAAAAGGCGGGCCAAGGACTCTATGATTGGTCTGAAAAGGACGAGGATGACTTCCGATACCGGAAGCAGGCTCCCTATTTTGAGGGCGTCCGGCAATGGCATATGCCGGAGTGAATGAAACACCGGCTCACATTTGGAGTAGAAAGGATGGAAAATATGGCGAACAACAACTGGAAAATCACCTGCCTGCACTATGGTACGCTGTCCTGCTATAAGTCCTTATTTGATGGTGGGCTTGACCAAACGAGATATCCCTTTGTCTATAGTGGGTATCTCCTGCAAAAGGATGGTAGAAATATTCTTGTGGATACTGGTGTTCATCAGGACAACATTGTCGATGGCAAAGCTTGGGCGGACAGTCCGGCGGAGGGCGGCAATCAATTTGTTTTGGATGCGCTGAAAGGAGAAGGTCTGACACCCGACGATATTGAGATTGTCATGTATACCCACCTCCACAACGATCATGCAGGCGGCATGCTGCTGTTTCCCAATTCACAGCACCTGTTTCAGAGGGATGAGTATTACAATATGCTTCACCCCCTGCCCACACAGAAGATTCGAAGAGATTATGACCCGCGCACGCCAGGCGACCTTGCACAGATCAAGAATGTACGCATGATTGATGGCGATTTTGACATGGGAAACGGAATCCGCCTGTTCAAGGTTCCCGGTCACTCCCTAGGCGGTATGGCCATTCAGGTCCAGACTGCAGAGGGCAAGTATGTGATTACCGGCGATATGCCCCATATTGCCCAGTCTCTCTTCCCGCAGATGGATAAGATGGAGGTCATTGGCGGCGAAATTGTGGATATCACACCTGCACCTGAGAACTGGGGACCCTTTATCCTCAACAGCGTTATCTATGACCACTATGCCTGCTATGACAGCTTCAACAAGATTATGATGCTGGCGGAGCGGGAAGAGCCTAAGTGGTTCCTCACTGGACACGACATGTGGTGCGTCAACAAGAAATACTTTGGATAATGCCAATGCTGGTGAAATGTTCATACGTAAGGAGGTATCTGTATGACTTCACAAATGTGGATGATCCTAATTACTGTGGTCTACGTATGCGCAATGATGCTACTGAGCTGGATCATCGGAAAAAAGACCACCAAGGATGAGACGGAATTCATGGTTGGCGGCCGGGAGTTTACGGCCTTCATGACAGCCATCGGCAACGGTTCCATTCTGATCTCTGGCGGTTATCTGCCCTCCATTATCATGTACGGCTATATGTTCGGTATGGGCGGCATGTGGTTCTACTTGGGCTGGGGCACAGGAGCTCTGGTGGCTTGGCTGTGCTGGGCCGGCTTCTGGCGGACATCCGGCGCCCTGACGCCCACCGAGTGGTTTGAATACCGCTACGGAAAGGGCGGCCGCATGGCCATCACCATTGTAATCCTTTTTGCCTCCCTAGCCATTCTGGGCTGGCAGTATGTGGGATGCGGCGAGACCATCGGCGGTGCGCTGGGCATTGACCCCAAAATCGCGATGCTGTTGGTAGGTGTGGTGGTCACGGCCTACGTGGTATTCGGCGGCATCTGGGCGGCTACCGCCACAGATGTGATTCAGTTCTCCTGGGTATTCATTATCCAGTTCATCATCCTGCCGACCTTTTTGATCGCGAAGTACGGGTTGCCTGATGCAGTGGCGCTACCAGATGCTTTCCTCTCCCTTCCTTTCGGTACGCTCCCTGTCATCAAATTTGTGGCACCGTCTGTCATCACCTTCCTGATGATGCACCAGTCTCTGCTGAACCAGTCTCCGTATTGGGCCCGGGCGGCGGGTACTCGCAGTCTAAAGAACTGCAAGCGCGGCTGGATGTGGACTGTGATCATCGCCTACTTTACCGGTGTTGTCGGAGCTTTTATCGGCTGCTATGCCCGGCAGCTTCTGCCGGGACTGACGGATTCCAGTCAGGCGTTCGGAGCCTTGATGAATATTTTGCCGATTCCTTTGGCGGCCTGTATTATGGCCGGCCTGATGGCGGCCACCATGTCCACCTGCGACATCTACCTGGTATCTGGCGTGAATCAGCTAGTCCGTGATGTGGCGCAGTATTTCCTGAAAATTCGTGATACCAAAAAGCTCCTGCAGTGGGCGAAGTGGGGCACCATCATCTATGGAATGGCCTCGGTATTCTTCGCCATCTTCTGGAGCGGCGGGCTGAGCTATCTCTTCGCTTTCGGCACAGGAGTGGGTGCCCCATTGTTTGTCTACTATCTGGACTCCTGGCTATTGCGGGTAGGCAACCAGAAGGGAGCGATTGCCTCTGTTGCCGTGTCTATGGCCATTGTACTGTACTGGGATATCCTAACCACCAACTCCCAGCAGATGAACAGCCTCTGGCTGATTTTCCCGGCCTCTTTCCTCACGCTGGTGATTGTAAGCTTTCTGACCAAGAAGGATACCGTTGTTCCTGTGGATGAAAAGACGGGACCCAATGAAGCCCAGATGGAGATTCTGAAAACCATCAAGCGTGGATATTCAAATGCCGGCGCTATTATCACCAGTATGACGCGCTTCTGCAATGAGCATCAGCTACAGGCTGGCCATATCCACAATGCGCTGGATTCTCTGGAGAAGAGCGGCTATGTCAAGCGAAAGGGACAGCGGCTGATTGCCCAGCTATATTTTTCCCTGACGGAAAAAGGCGATGCCGCGGCCTGTGCCAATATGAGTGAAACAGAGTTGAAGACCATTGCCGTATATGGAGTGGACAGTCAGGCAATCCAGTTCATGCATTGGATCGAAAAGGACGATGCCACGATGAGCGAGATCTCTGGAAAGCATTCCATCTACATGATGGAACTGAGTGCCATTTCTGAACATCTCTCCGATCTGGGACTGGTGAGAGTCTTCGGCCAAGGACGATTGAAAGCCGGACTGACGGATGCTGGGCGGCAACTGTTGCGGAAGACTGCCGCACAGCATTCATAAGCAACAGGAAATCTCTTTTCCAAGAAAATGCTGAAGGAGGGAAAAAGGTGAATGCTTATGTCGCTAGAAAGCTGGCAGAATTCGCCGCCTCAATTTTGATTCTTGTTCCCTGCGTCCTGTTGCTGGCATGGGAAACTGCTCTGCCCAATGCAACATTTCTATGGGCGGTGTTGCTGGCCTGCAGCGGAGTTTTTCTGGCGGCACTTATCCATGCGGACCGCTGTCAGGAACAGCGGTCTTGGAGACGTGTAGTGAGCCGTTGCGGTGGCTTTGTGATCATGTTCCTGTTCATTCTCTATAAAGTTATAACCCTGTTGTTTTAAGAAAATAGAGTGAAGAAACTGGCATAAGAGAGAGTCCCACACACAAAATGGTAAATGTCAAATACAGGAGGATATAAAGGAGTGTGGGTGTGGCTTTAGCCACGCCCACACTCCTTTATTGCCCCTTATATTTGACATTTACCCCAATTCCAAGACCATCAACAGTTTTTCGTAGACATCCCGGTTGGAAGTTCTGAAGTACAGCATCCTCCACGGGATGCCTGACACAATCTGAGGCAGACAGCACCGTTTCAAACTCACTTTTACTCAGGTGCCTTGTTGATACTCTCCGTGCGGCGTGGCTGGAGATCATCTTCGTTGAATTGATAGGCATCCGCCAGAATGCCGGCTACCATATCCTGCTCCACTGCCTGCTTGTACAGCAGAGAGGACATCCGATTCTCCAACTGTCCCAGTCGGCCGTCCACATAGGATTTGATGGAGGCCGGGAGAAAGAGTCCTGCGTTGTTGGCGCTGAAGCAGTCCAGATAGAAGTCGACGGCTCGTTCGATGAAGGCGGTGAGACTGCGGCTTCAATCCTCCCGGTACCGCCGCTCTAAGATGGCCTTCTTCTCCGGAGAGAGGTAGAAGGCGAATTTCTCTTTTCTGCCCATAAACTGCTCCTTTCTGGGGCTTGACCTCTGTTTTTTTGTTGTGACAGTAGGTGTTCCGGGTTCGTGACCGCAGAGGTGACAGCACAGGTCGGATTTTGATCCCACTTTTGATACACCGCAAAACCCTCGCAACTGCCCGCACTGCGGGCAGTTGTGACCGGCCGGAGGTGCTACCGGCGACCCCGGCCTTTATCCTGCACGATTCCCCCCCTCGGTCCACCTGCCCATTTAGGCGTTAATCAATAACGGGAGCTGCGGCACACAGTCCCCACACGGAATGCCTGTACCCTGCCCACGCTGTCACCTCCGCACACAGCGGCCCAGGCGGTCACATGCCGGCCTGGGCCGCTGCTGCCTTCTGACGCATTACTGTGATTTCCAGCCGCGCCAACTGACGGTCATAGTACGCATTTACCACCTCCTGGGTGGGACGGAGGGTGTGGTGCAGATTCCTATTGCGCTTCTGACCGGCCCTGGTCATAATCTCTGTCGGTTCTGTGAAGAGGAGCTCCTGTTCCTCCAGTTGGCGGATGTACTTGCGCACTGTGTTTTCACTCATACCCACAGATCTCCCAATCGTTGGGCCAGCACTGATGCGTCTTACGGTCCTCGCACCGTTTGAGGTAACTATACACTGCCAGTTCACCGGCATTCAGACCCAGCAGGAAGATCTCGTCGGGCAGAGAGAAGTAGGTTCCACTTCCGTACCTGATTTTCCACCTCCCGTATGCTCATCCCCCAGCGGGTGAACTGCTCCTTGGGTACGACCATCCTGCTGCCGATCTTTAGTACCGGGAAGCCCGGCTCGTGCATGAGCTCGTAGCAGCTGGATTGTGACACACCAAGAAGTTTTGCCACTGTTGCCGTGTTCAGAAACAGCGGCAGATCCTCATAGCGTTTGCAGTCCGATTCTTTCACGATGCCTCCCCCGCATTTGAGAAATACACAACCTCTCATCATGTACAAGCAACAAAACAGGGAGTTGAGCGGAGACAAGAAGAAAATTCAGAGAATTACACAGATTCAAGCATCTTGATTCAGTGCTTTTGCCAATCAGATACTTCCTCTGACAGCGATATGCGTAATCCAGCAAGTGGGCAAAAGAAAATGAAGCGATGACGGACAACGCAAGAATCTGAGAGAATGAATATGAAACCGAGGAAAAGAAACGGCCGGATTGATTGATCCAACTCCTAATCCAGCTGGCCTTTTCATTGCTGATGCGGCGCAGTTTCTGCGTTGGTGCTGTTGGAGATTTCACAAGTGTCGATTATTTCCTCCCGCCGGGCATATGTCAAGGCGATGCCTTCATCACGTTGCTGGCGGGAATCCAGCTCAGTTTTCACAGGCTTTTATATGGAGAAATCGCCAAGGCACCAGGAAGGAGAATCTTGGTGCCCCGGCGATTTATAGGAAATAAGATAGGTAGCAGTAAATTATCTAAGCACTGTGTAGGACAAATGGATAGACTACCAGTCCGGACACAAAAGCAACATATAAAAATTCCGCTGAGGTATTTTCACCAATTTTCCAATGAACACACTCCGTCAAATCCGGATAAACCTGCTCCGATATTCAGCCCCTTCTGCAATATGGCCGATTCCGATGATGCAAGGAAGCTGGTATCCTGATGGACAGCCCAGCACTTCCAAAATCTTCCTCGGCTGTTCCTCTGTGGGAATTCGCATGGAGCGGCCAAGGCTCTCGTCTGTGGTAGCTAGGAAGACGTTTTCGATGACGCACCAGATCTCGACAAAGTCCATCAGTTTTCTGGGCCCGACCTCCATCATGATCTGTGCTTCCCGCTTATACAGCGGCAGAAGGACACATCCAGCTTCCGCACATACTTTTTTGCTTGGGGAAAGCGATCTGAATCATCTCCTGCACTGGATTTTCAGGAGGAGTGTCCTTACAGGGCAGAGGGTCAATGTAGTCGGTGACTTTTCGCTTTGCCATCTCCGACGTGACCGCAATAAGATTCCACTTGCGTTTGTGGTCAAAAGAGGGAGCCGTGATTCCGGCCCGAATAATCCACTTAATCTGTTCCGCTGTTACCGGTGTACCAGTAAACTGAAATGTTGTGCGTCTCTTTTGAATATCTTCTTTAAATTCCATAGGTGTGACCATTCCTTTCCGCTACGCTCCAAGGCACCAAAATGGATGAAACATAGGTGCCTCTCATACAGCAAGTTGAAATTTGTTAAAATAGGCTTGAGGAAGCAGGTGTACTACAGAGCACGTGGAGGTGAGTAGGCTCAACCTCGTGTTGGACTAAATAGGTATGTGCTGGACGCTCTTTCAAGCACCAATAATTAGGGCTTAACACCCTGTAACCTTATCTTTGGAGAGACGGACTGCTTCAATCTTTCAGCGGGCGTTCAGTCCCTGCTTGTTCTCCTCAGGTTTTATTTCGAGAGGATATGCTATGCCTTTCCTCCTGTTTTTACCACGCCTGTTCCCGCTTCCGATCCCGCTCCAGAAAGCCTTCGGCACCGATACTTGCTGCCCACGATACGTAATCACAACAGAGTCGCTTGTTCATGTCCTTTCAGCTTGTTGAATCAGGAGCACCAAAACATCATTTACATTGGTCCCTATGGGACCCGTTCGAATCAACCCATCTACTTGTTTCAAAGCATGATAGGCGCTGTTATTAGCTAGTATCTGGTGAATGGAGAGGCCAGCCTTTTCCAGTCGGCTCCACGTGAACCTATCTACAATTCCGCCGACCGCATCAGTGGACCCATCGGTTCCATCAGAAGCAACGGAAAAAATTAAGACATTGTCCAGTCCTGCAATTCCTTCTGCAGCGGCCAATGCCAGCTCCTGATTTCTCCCGCCAGAACCGTGTTCAGTGAGTTGCACGACCGTCTCTCCATCAGCGAGGAATGCCAGGGAATTTCCACAATGGGAATGGGCCTTTGCAATAGACGCCAACGCAGTTGTTCCGGCGGCTTCATAGCGGTGTTCTACCGCCTGTCCCTATCGTCTGGCCGATGAGATACAGCAGGGGCTCCAGACGCTCCACTTAAAGTTGGGCAAATTACTGTTAAAAATCTACCCTCAGCTTCTTAAGGAAGATGTCAAGGAAAGACCATAGATGCTTACAACAGAGATTCCCTGATCCCTTCTGCTGTTCTGGACATCTAGATATATGTGAGATTTGCATAAGGGCTGTGTGTTATGATGAAAATAATGCCCAAGAAAAATGTATATTTCTACACAAAATCCAATCGTATAATTTTCAACATAAATAACACGGCAGTAGACCAAAATTAGATGATGCGAAAAGGAGGTATCTATGAGAAAGATCAGAATCCTCAACATTGTTCCGGACATTTATACAGAGGGGATCGCAGTCTCTGTAAAGGACCGTCAGGCGCTGGCCGCCGCGCTGAAGGAGGAAACCGGGGGACTGGTGGAGCTTGAGAGCAGGATCGTTGAGGGTGGAAGTGAGTCTATTGAATGCTTTTACGATTCGGCTCTGGCTGCGCCTTACATATTAAAGCTGGTGCAGCAGGGGGAAAAAGATGGCTTCGACGCCATTGTCCTGGATTGCTTTCTGGATCCCGCACTCTCTGAATGCCGGGAATTGGTCCGAATTCCGGTGATGGGGGCATGCCAGTCCAGCTGTTCACTGGCCGCCAGAATGGCCGGGCGCTTTTCTGTGATCGGGATTCTGGATAATGCCGACCGCTGTATTCGTGAAAATATCCGGTGTTATTGCTTTGAACGGCAGTTGGCATCCATTCCGGTCATTCACATGCCAGTGGTGGAACTTCACAACAGTGAGGAGGCTCTCGTGGACAAGGCTGCGGCGGCTGCCAACCAAGCGGTACGGCAGGATGGCGCCCGGGCGGTGATTTTTGGCTGTACCTGCATGAGCACGGCGGTGGATGGCGTGAAGAGAAAACTGCAGGAACACGGGATCGATATTCCGGTCATTGAGCCATTCAGAGCGGCTCTTTACGACGCACTTTCTTGTGCGTTGATGGGCGTTTCCCAGAGCAAATACGCCTATTGGCCGGTGGAAGAAAAGACACGAAAAGTCGATTGGGAACTGACGTGATCCAAATGGCTCTGCAATAGGAAAGGGGTTGGAAAAGTGCTTCGCTATATACTGAAAAGACTCTTGCAGGGAGTATTTGTTCTGATAGGAGTTTCAATTGTCATTTTCTGTCTTTCCCGCATTATTCCGGGAGATCCGGCACGGTTGGCTTTGGGGCAGCACGCGACCCAGGAGGCAGTCGATAACCTGTCAAAACAGATGTATTTAGATAAGCCACTGCCGGTGCAGTATATCCTGTGGTTTCGGGATGTGCTTCATGGCGATTTCGGTATTTCCCTGTCCACCCGCCGCTCTGTTACAGAGGACATGAAGCAGCTGCTTCCGGCGACCTTTGAACTGATTTTCTGGTCCGCCCTGTTCATGGTGGGCGGTTCCCTGATTTTGGGACGGGCGGCGGCCCGGCACCGAGATGGCATTCTGGACAGTATCATCCGTGTGTTCTCCTATATCGGAATCGCGGTGCCGTCCTTCGTGGTGGCAATTGTGCTGCTGGTCATATTCGGAAATCTATGGCAGGTAATCCCAACGCTTGGGCGATTGAGTACCGGGGTGGCACCGCCGGACACCATCACGGGCTTCTATGTGCTGGATGCCCTGGTGCAGGGACAATTTTCCACGGCGTGGGACGCGTTCCTCCATTTGCTGTTGCCCGCGTTTGCCCTTTCTCTGGGCGGTATGTTCCAGGATGCACGGCTGATGCGTTCCGCGCTGACGGACAATATGGGAAAGGAGTACATGTGCGTTTCCCGCAGTTATGGCCTGCCGGAAAAAGTCCTGATGAATCGATATCTGTTCAAGCCCTCCAGCACGTCAGTGATCACAGTTATGGGCATGGACATTGCATCTATGGTGGGCAACGCATTCATGGTGGAACAGGTATTCAACTGGCCGGGATTTTCCAAATACGGGGCAAACGCGATGATTACCAAGGACTTGAACTCTGTCTGTGCAGTGGTGCTTGTAATCGGAGCGACGTTCTTGGTGGTCAATCTGATCGTGGACGTGATCAATGCTATGGTGGACCCGAGGATCCGACTGGGAGGTGACCTGTAAAGATGGATGCAGCCAAAAAGAAAAAAGGCTTTCTGAAGCCATCCACCCGGGAGAATTTCTGTATTTACTGGTATAACTTCCGCAGCAACAAATTGTCCATGGTGGGATTGGCCATTGTGGTGATCTCCCTGATTTTCGCAATTTTTGCCCCGTATGTGGCGCCGTTTCCGGAACATGCCGGCGCCTATGTGGATCTGGCCAATGCCGGCGTGGCACCTAACGCCACGTTTTGGTTCGGGACGGATGTGACGGGGCGGGACATCCTCTCCCGCGTGATTTTCGGATTCCGCGGCGCCCTGAAAATGGCAGTGGTGGTACTGGCGATCTCTGTTCCCGTGGGGACGTTTCTGGGTCTTCTGGCGGGATATTATCACCACACCTGGGTGGACACCGTCATCATGCGCATGACGGATATTTTCCTGGCGTTGCCGTCACTGGTGCTGGCCATGACCATAGCCTCCCTCATGGAGCCGAACATGACGAATACCATGATTGCGGTGACCCTTTCCTGGTGGCCATGGTATACAAGACTGGTCTATAGTATGGCGACCGGATATAGCAAGGAGTACTTTATCAAGAATGCCGAACTTGTCGGCGCGAGCAGGGCGCATATTCTCTTCAAGGAACTGCTGCCCAACTGCTTGTCCCCGGTTTTGACAAAGATGGCGCTGGACGTTGGCTGGGTTATTCTGCTGGGCGCATCCCTGAGTTTTATCGGCCTGGGCGAACAGCCCCCCACGCCGTCCTTCGGCACGATGATCTCCGAAGGGTCGACTTACATGCCGGACTATTGGTGGATGACGGCATTCCCCGCCCTTGCCATTGTGTTTGTCATCCTTGGCTTTAACTTCTTGGGCGACGGAATTCGGGATATGCTGGACAGGGGGAAACAGTGATGGATGAAAAATTGCTGGATATTCAGGATCTCTCTGTATGGTACAAGACATATCGGGGCTTTGCCGAAGTGGTGGATCACATCAATCTGTACGTGGGTAAGGGCGAAAAAATCGGCCTTGTGGGCGAGTCCGGCTGCGGAAAGACCACAACGATGAAAATGGTCATGCGGACACTGGACGAACGGGGTATCAAGGTGGGAGAGGGGTCTAAGCTCCTGTTTGGCGGTGAGGATATCCTGGCCATGGATGCGAAGGCGCTTTTGGATCTACGGCGCCGCAAGATCTCCATGATCTCCCAGTCGCCCATGGCGGCATTGAACCCTGTATTCACGATCGGCCAGCAGATGATGGATGTGCTGAAATACTCCGGGCAGTTTGATAAGCATGACAAAAAGGGAATGCTGGACGCGGCCCGGAAGGCGATTGACAGCGTGATGATTCCGGACCCGGACCGCATTCTGAACTCGTACCCGCACCAGTTATCAGGCGGTATGCGGCAGAGAATCTGCATTGCCACATCGCTTCTGACGCCCCGTCAGCTGCTGATCGCGGATGAGCCCGGTACCGCGCTGGACGTCACGGTTCAGGGGCAGATCCACAAGCTTCTGCGCAGGCTGGTGGAGGAGGAAAAGCGCTCTTTGATCATGATCACCCACTCGCTGGGCGTGGTCCGAGAGCTGGTGGACCGTATTTACGTCATGTACGCGGGAAACATCGTGGAGAACTGCGATACCGCTGAGCTTTTCAAAAATCCGCTGCATCCGTATACCCAAGGCTTGCTGGCATGTGTGCCGCGGCTTACCGGCGGCGGAATTTCAGCCGGCATTTACGGCTACATTCCAAGTTATGTAAATCCACCAAAGGGGTGCCGGTTCTTCAACCGCTGCCCTCATTGCACAGAACGCTGCAAGCAGGAAAAACCGGGCACATACATGGCTGCAGAAAATCATGCGGTGTCCTGCTTCCTCTATGAGGACAAGGGACCTGCCAAGGAGAGGGGAGACGGCCATGTCGAATGAGTTATTGACATTAAAGAACCTGAAGCAGTACTTTCCTGTGGGAAAAGACCGGTTTGTGCGGGCAGTGGATGGCGTGGACCTGACCATCAACCATGGGGATGTCATGGGCCTTGTGGGTGAGTCCGGCTCCGGAAAGAGCACGATTGCCTATACCGTTATGGGCATGTACGGGATGACGGGCGGCGAGATCGACTTTGAGGGCGAGGTTTTCACAAAGGAGACCAAGCGGAAGAGGAGCATGAAATTCCGCCGCGAGGCGCAGATCGTCTTTCAGGATCCCGGCTCTTCCCTAAACCCCTATCAGGATGTGCGCAGCATTCTGAGTCTGCCGCTGAAGGTACATAAGGTAGTTCCCAAGAACGAGATTGACGATAAGATCCTTGAGATTCTGGAGATGGTAGAACTTCCCGCCGACTTCATGTACAAGTCGCCTAACTCCATCGGTGGCGGTGAGAAGCAGCTGGTCTCCATAGCCCGGGCACTGTGCTGCAATCCCAAGTTCATCATTCTGGATGAGCCAACCTCTTCTCTGGATGTCTCCATCCAGGCCAAGATCATCAACATGCTCATCAAGCTGAAGAAGGAGCAGAACCTCACCTATATGTTCATCACCCACGACATGGGCGTAATGCGGAACGTCTCCAACCGGGTGGCGATCATGTATCTGGGCAAGATTTGCGAAATCGCCCCCACCGAGACATTCTATCGAAATCCGCTGCACCCCTATACACAGATGCTGCTGTCCTCGATCCCGGTAGTTTCGGAGGAGGACGAGACCATCAAACCAAAGGCAGTGGAGTGCGTGGGGGAAATTCCGTCCCCGGTCAATGTGCCGACGGGCTGCAGTTTTCACACCCGCTGCCCCTACAAATGCGAGCGGTGCACAAAAGAAGACCCGGTGATGCGGGAGGTGGAGCCAGGGCATACGGTCCGCTGTCATTTGATAGATAAATAGGGCATTCTCTCTGTACACGCTTTTCGGCTGCCGCCGGAGGTGTAAATTATACGACTGTAATAAAGGAGGAAGATTATGAAACGAATTCTTGCATTGGTCCTGGCCCTTTTGAGCTGCGTCGGCCTGCTGTCCGGGTGCGGCGGAGACACTGCGGGCGACCCGGCAGACGCTCAGACGGGAGACGGCACCCGCCCCAGCATCATCCGCTTCTCTGCGGACAGTACGCCCAAGATTGATCCGGCGGTGATTACGGACTTGGTCGGCAGCGTATGTGTTGAAAATCTGTATGATAATCTCACCTATCCAGATGAAACGCCGAACCTGGCCACCGATTGGGAGGCCAGCCCGGATGGATTGGAGTATACCTTCCATCTGAAGGAGGGCGTGAAGTTCCACAGCGGAAACGACCTGACAGCTTCCGATGTCGTGTTTTCCTTTAACCGCTTCAAAACGATTGGACAGGGATTTGCGTACCTCTTCGACACCGTGGAGGAATGCGTGGCGGACGATGATTACACAGTGAGATTTGTTCTCGCCGAGCCTCTGGGTTCTTTTATGGGCATCATCTGGCACCTGTACATTTTGGACGAAGAGACGGTCATGGCCAATATTGTGGATGACGGCACCTACGGCGAATATGGCGACTATGCCATGGCCTGGCTGCTGGACAACGACGCTGGCTCTGGTCCCTACACAGCTACAGAGATGGTGCATTCTGATTATTTCCTAGCAAGCCGCTTCCCTGACTGGCATATGGGCTGGGAGGGCCGCGAAAATGCCCCCGAGCAGTTTCAGGCTATTTATCTGACTGAGCCCAGTACCCAGCAGACTATGATGGCCAATCAGGAGCTGGAAATTTCTTCTCCGTGGTTTGCTCCGGAAAACTATGAGGCGTTGGATGAGATTGAGGGGGTTGAACTGGCATTTACCACATGGGCCTGCACCCAGTATATCTTCTTTAATACGCAGGCCGCCCCCACAGACGATCTGAACTACCGCAAGGCGTTGTCCTGCCTGCTGGACTATGAGAGTTTCCTCGGCCCTGTATTCTACGGCGCAGAGCGTAGCGTCGGACCGGTCTCCTCCGCAATCAACGGCCATAACGACAGCTGTACGACTTATAACTATGATATTGAGCAGGCGAAGGAATACTTGGCCCAGTCGAGGTATGCGGACACATATCAGGACATTGAACTGGAGTGTTTCCTCCTGGATTCGGCTCCAGCTCTGGAAAAAATGATGCTGTCCCTGCAGGCCAACTGCGCGCAAGTCGGCATCACTATGAATATCCGGAAGGGTCCCTGGCTGACCTATCAGGAGCAGATTTCCAACCCGGATAGTGCGCCGAATGTATCTACCTGCAACATCACGCCCTCTGTCAATGACGCCGCTTCTGTGATGCGCACTCTATTTGGCAGCGCAACCCAGGGAACGTTTGAGAATCCCACCTGGGTTTCCACGCCGGAGCTGGATGAACGGTTGGACACTGCTGTCACCATTCTGGATACAGATGAGAGAAATGCCGCTGCCATGGAACTGCAGGACTATGTGATGGCAGAGCTGTGTGCGTCGGCACCAGTCGCCGATATGGCGAATCCCTATGCGTATCAGTCCACATACATTGATTGGCCTGTTGCGGACTATTACAATGAAACCGGTGAACTGAAGTATTATGCGCTGGGCATGGATATGTACATGCCAGACATCAGCATTTATACAGATCGGTAATCCTACGCAACAGTTATATGATAAGTTAGAAAGTGAGGAGCGCTTTTATGGTTGCGTTTGAGTTAAAGACAAAGCAGGATATTCAGGATTTTGCCACTGGCTGCTGCTTCTTCGGCTGCGGTGGCGGCGGTGACCCTGAGGCCGGCATCGTAGCCCTGACAGAGGTGTTGGAGAAGGGGAAGCCCCTCCAGGTAACCAGCTTTGACGATCTGAAGGATGATGACACCTATGCGTCTGTTTTTCTGATGGGCTCTATCGCCCCCAAAACAGATGAGATCATTGCCAAGCAAAAGCGCAACGGCGTGCCCGTTGATCCGCCCTATTCTCCCCAGGAGATGCTTTCCAAGTCCCTGGATGTCCTGGAGGAATACACCGGGAAGAAGATCAGCGCATTGTTTGCCATTGAGCTGGGCGGCGGAAACAGCTGCATGCCCATGTCCGTTGGATTCGACAAGGGCCTGACGTATATCGACGCGGACGCCGCGGGGCGTGCCTATCCGCAGATGACCCAGGCGCTGCCGCTTGTTATGGATAAGCCCTGTCTGCCGGTGGCCATCGTCAACGGCTATGGCGACACCAATATCTTGACGCGCTGTGTGAACAGCCAGATGATCGAGCGCAACGGCAAGATGCTGGCTGACTCCGGCTTCGGTATGGTAGCCCACGCGTGCTACATCATGTCCGGTAAGGAAGTCAAGGACGCGCTGGTCCCCGGCACGCTCAGCCAGTGCTTCAAGATTGGCAAGACCATTCGGGAGGCCAACGAGGTAGGGAAGGACCCCGTGGCCGCGGCAGCGGAAGCCGCCGGCGGTTATGTTCTGGCAAAAACGAAGATGGTCAAAAAAGAGGGAAAGACCATCGACGGCCTGTACTATGGCACGCTGGAGCTGGAAGGTGTGGACGAGTTTGCTGGCAATACCTATAAGCTGTGGTTCGAGAATGAGTATCATGTGATGTGGAAGAACGGCAAGCCATGGATTACCAGCCCTGATATCGTTCAATGCGTGGATACAAAGACCTGCCATCCGTTGACCAACACGGTAATTGAAGTTGGCGACTTTGTCAGCATCGTAGGCGTGCCCGCCCGGGAGCAATACAATTCAGGAAAGCCATTCTCCGTTATGAACCCCCGCTACTATGATTTTGAGTTTGACCATGTTCCGATGGCGGAAGTCCTGCGCCAAGAAAACGCCTGAGTATCTGCCGTGAAGAAGATTCCCGGTTGTCGAATGAGTTGCATCGACAACCGGGAATCTTTAAATATCGCCGGAATCAGAGGAACCCTTCCGCACGTATAAGCCCTCTAAAATAAACGCGAATTCAAACTGGCGGCGCAATGGCAACTGAAAAGGATCCTCCTTATACAGAGATACAATTTTTTGCTTGCGCTGAAGAACGGTGTTTTTATGAAAAAACAACTGTTCGGCAACCAGATTGTAATTCATGTCGCAGCGCAAAAGTGCGCGGAAGGTCTCTTCCAAGGCACCGTTTCGGGTTTGATCATATTGCCGGACAGGGGCTAAAAGACGGTCAATCAACTGCGGGACCAGTCCAGGGTCGGCCTGATAAGTCTGAAGCAGCATCATATAGGCGGGAAACTCCTCGCTGTCCACACAGGTAGAGGGCGCAAAACCAGAGGTTGCAATTTGCAGCGCCAGTCTTGCGGTTTCGTAGCTGGTTTGGATATCCCGCACACTTTTACAGCGATATCCAATTCCGGCGGAAACCTCAATATTTTTGCGCTTAAGGACCCGCTGGAGAGAACGGGCTACCTGCAAAATCGTTTGCTTGGGCGTCTGAATATGGAGGATTACGACCTTATCACTCAGTACACAGCAGATACTCCTGTCCCCTAAAGCGCTGAGTTCGCTTTGCACCAACTCATAAAAGTCACGTTTTAAAGAAGCGATTTTCTCCTCGCTGTATTGTTTGATCAACTGCTTGAAATTGCAGATATCCAGCACAATACATCCCTCTACCTGGGAGATGTCGCAGTGAATCGCTGTGCTGCGGCGAAAGATATCCTCTTCAGATAGATGGATGGTCAACAGATCCCGTATAAAATCTGTGCGCAGTTTTTCTTGCTGCTGGCTGATGCTGATCTGGCTTAGACTGGAAATGCTCAAGGCATTGCAGATCTGGGCAATCGCAATTTTATCCAAATCAGAAAACCTGCACCCTACAATTACCAAAGTGCCAAAATAGAATGCCTTATTATAGATTGGGCGCAGATAGAGCTGCTCATCTATCCCCGGGCAGGAAATGGTCTGGCTGGAATGGTGGAGCAAAAACTCTGAGAAATGATTTTTGATATACCGTTCAACCATCTGGATTCGCGCTCTGGAAAAGCCGGAGATGTAGATGGGCTCGGCATTTTGATCAAAGTACATCACGCGCTTTTCCAGCATATGTTCCAGAGACATGACCAGCGAGGAGTTGTTCCTGCTCTCCATCAGCAGTTCCGTCACATATTCATAGATGTCAATGGCGTCTCGCAGCTTTTGATTATCAAGCCCCAAAAGCGCATCGGATACAGCACGGATAATCTCTTTGTAGCCTACCAGAGAAAACATCACAATCAAAGGAAAATCCAGTTCGTTGCACACATCAATGAGCTCCTGAGAGACGTCCTTTAAAACTGTTCCCACATAACAGAGGACAAGCCCGGCAGCTCCGCTCTTGTTCAGGCGTCGGATGGCTTCCACCTGCCGCTCAGGATGGTCGACCAGGGCATACATTGAGGAAATTTCCAAAGAGGCACCTCGAACCAGCTCTGAGGAAAACCATTCTGTGATATCCACCTCCATCACGCTGACGTGCTCAACTTTACGGGTAACACCGTTTTCCCCTGCGATTACCTTGCCGGTGGCAAAGGGCTTCAGCTTTAATACATCGGCGACGGTAAGAGCCATTTCACATCCCCTCCTGAGCTGTTATACATCTGCGGGTGTTCGGGTGACTACTAGCAGAAAGGTTTCGTGGACAATTTAACATATTATAGCATGTTACGATCAGTTTGCCAATGACAAAGAGACGCATTTTGCGGAATGAATGAGAGGATGTTAGTATGAACAAAGAACGTTTGCTGCAACGCTTTCTCCAATATGTTACCTGTGCCAGCGAGACCTATCAAGAGCGAGAATTTTGCATCATGATGGAGGAAGAATTGACTTCTCTTGGACTCCATTGGGAACGACAGGAGATTGGGGAAATGTTCGGCTCCAACGGGTGGAATCTCCATGCGATTCTACCAGGTACAGGCGCTCCTCTGCTTCTTTGCGCCCATATGGACACTGTGGCCCCGGGCTATGGGATTTCTCCTATTTTGAGAGATGGGGTCATATACAGCGATGGAACCACAATTCTAGGCAGTGATGATAAAGCCGGTATTGCTGCAGCTATGGAGGCTGTCCAGACGATTGTTGAGAAAGGCTTGCCGCATCGGCCGATCGAATTTCTGCTGACTATCTGTGAGGAAAACGGCATTCTCGGCTCCAAATACGCTGACTACAGCAAAATTATCAGCAAAGAGGCCATTGTTTTAGACAATGAGGATGTGGGGCACTTGGTGAACCAGGCGGCTGCATATATGAAGATTCACTTTTCTATCCAAGGAAAGAGCGCACATGCGGGCGTTTCTCCTGAAAAAGGCATCCATGCTCTGAAAGCTGTGGCAGAGTGTATTTCCGGCATCGAATGCGGCCGTGTGTCGGAAATTAGCGTTGTCAACGTGGCCAATTTGCTCTGCCCCGGGCAAACCAACATCGTCCCAGAGAAAGCGGATTTTGATGTGGAGGTTCGCTCCTACGAGGAGGAGGAGCTCCAGTCGATTGTACAGAATATTTGCGGCCACGTGGAAAAGGTTTGTCAGGCCTGGGGCGCAAAATTCTGCAAAACCGAGAACCGGGTCTCTAATGCGTTTTGTATTCCGGTTACCGCACCCATTATTGAAAAGACCTGTGAGGCCATGCGCAGTATTGGCATCACACCGGTCATTGAACAGACGCTCGGCGGCAGCGACATCACATGGCTGGTTGAAAATGGTCTGGCTGCTATCAATATCGGGGTAGGTATGCAGGAAGTTCACGGGTGCAAGGAACATATCCTGTTTGAAGACATGATTTCGACAACAGAAGTTTTGCTGAGGGTTTTGACAACATGAGGTAAAAAATTTGAAACGTGTTCAGATTTTTTTGAGTGTGAATGCCGCAAAGTGGCTGATTGCCGAGGCAATTTCCAGGCGGCCGGAAGTTCAGACCGCACTGGAAAATGGAACATTAATTTTGAAGGGCGGAACCACAACCTCCTGTCTCAGCGCCATTCTGACGGGATCGCACCTGAGGCTGTGCGGCCGGGTAACATGCCGCGGGGCTGTGGCCAATTTGAAAGAGAGCTCCAATCCACATACGGTACTTCTCAGCCGGCAGGGCATACGGTCCCTGGATGGCTTGGAGAGAGATGCCTTTTTGAAGTTTGGACCGGAATGTGTATTGGTTACTGGAGCGAATTTAATTGATTGCAGCGGCGGAGCGGCTCTTCTTGCGGGGAGTCCCGGGGGCGGTAGCTATGGCGCGGCGCTTAGTGCCATTGAGACCGAAGGAATCCGGGTCCTCATAGCAGCAGGGACAGAAAAACTAACGTCCGGAAATATCTCATCAGCAGTAGCGTTGTCTCAAAGAAAACATGTCTCAGCCTCCCATGGGATGGCCTGCGGACTGCTTCCATTAGCTGGAGAAGTGATTACGGAGTTGGATGCCATCTCTATGCTGGCGCCTGTGAAATCAGTCCTGATTGGAAAAGGCGGCATTCAAGGAGCGGAAGGCGGTTCTCTCATTCAAGTATGGGGGGCGGACAGAGATGTAGACGCCATTTGGACGCTGGCGGGACAGTGCTCTACCCGCCCGCTGGGTGGATGTGAGGAGAGCCTTCTGGAATGTCGTCCTGGTGCGTCGGGCTGTCGGGAGCATCTCTCCTGTGTATACCGAGGACAACATGCGCATGGATATGCCTAGACCGAATAATGGAACTCGAAAGGACAGAAAGGAAAATATAGATATGTCAATAGTTTCGAAGAAAAGCAAGCAGATTCCTGGCTCTCTAATTCGAGAAATGTTCGCTATGCAAGCAGGAATGAAGGATGTCATCAGCTTCGCGTTGGGGGAACCGGACTTTACGGCCCCGCAGCATGTCGTTGATGCGACGGTAGCCTCCTTTCGGCGCGGGGAAACCCACTATACGCCCAATACCGGCATTCCTGCTTTGCGGAAGGCCGTGGCTGCGACTTATCAGGCGCGGGGGCTGGATTATCAGCCGAGTGAGATCCTGATTGGGGCCGGCGCAATCAGTCTGCTGAATCTTGCCTGCACCGCCATGTTGGATATCGGAGATGAGGTGTTGCTGCCAGACCCCGGGTGGGCCAATTACAAAGGCCTGATGATGCAGGTAGGTGCCGTCCCCATTCCTGTGAAAGTCAAGGAAGAAAACGGATTCATGTACGAGATTGACGACCTGCGGAATGCGATTACGCCAAAGACCAAAGTTATCTTGATCAATTCGCCTTCCAATCCAACCGGCGGTGTAGCCAGCGCGGAAAACCTGCGCCAAATTTCGGATCTGGCAAAAGAGCGAAACCTGTATGTTCTTACAGACGAGATTTATCGCGAACTGATTTGGGATGGGGAGCCTTATACCAGTATTGCCAGTTTTCCGGGGATGAAAGAGCGTACAGTAGTGGTAGACGGCTTTTCTAAGAAATATGCTATGACAGGCTTTCGTTTAGCTTGGAGCGCTGCGCCTTTAGAAGTCACGACTGTTATGACAAAGCTTCTGGAAAACGTACTTTCTTCTGTGAATGAAGGCGTTCAGTGGGGCGGGGTGGCGGCGCTTACAGGAAACCAGGACTGCGTGGAAGAAATGAAGTGCCAGTATCGCCGTCGCCGGGAGCTGATTGTCAAGGGACTCAATAATATTGAAAAGATTAGCTGTCTGTGGCCAAAGGGCGCATTCTATGCATTTGCCAATATTTCCGGGACTGGACTGAAATCCCAGGAGTTTGCGATGCGGCTGCTGCAGGAGCAACATGTGGTTGTCGTGCCCGGCACAGGCTTTGGCCAAGGCGGCGAGGGATTTATCCGCCTGTCTTACGCCACCAGCGAGAAAAGCATCCAGGAGGGGTTGCGGCGAATGGAGGCTTTTGTAAAGGGCCTTTGAGCCCACAGAAGCTTGGGGAAATATACGCCTTACATTTTCGAAAGGAAGGATTGTCCGTTTTCCTAATTCGCAAGGTTGAGAACTGTTCTTGATAAAATAAAGGAGGATTAAAACAGCCATGAACACATATCTCACCAGCGTGATCGAGAACGTGAAGAAGAAGCACGGCAACGAGCCGGA
>OKSB01000436.1_pt1 | contig 46120 bp, 42 predicted proteins | sample 1601171 | NCBI WGS metagenome assembly OKSB01 (sample SAMEA3541496, study PRJEB24748) | human gut metagenome | biome: human gut; feature: human-associated habitat; material: faeces | place: China | collected 2012 | reverse complement strand
GTAATAAGTACATGTTTTATTTTTTGCTCTGTCTACTTGACGGGGAGCGGTTCATGCCTTTATCGTTCTGGCTTTTATTTTAAATTGTCTCGTTTCTGTACTGACGGGAACGTCTTTTGGTACGGTGGCCACCATGGGCGTTATTTGTATGTCCGTATCCCAGTTGCTGGCTGTCAGTCCTGTACTGACAGGGGGCGCCGTCATGAGCGGTGCGTTCTTTGGCGACCGCTGTTCGCCTCTTTCGACGAGTGCCCTTCTGGTAGCGACGGTAACACGGACGAATATTTTTCATAATCTCGTCCACATGGCCCGCCATGCTGTTGTCCCGTTTGTCCTTTGCTGCCTTATTTACACCGTGTTAGGCTGGCACCAAGGAGGCGGAACGGTAAATCTCGTAATTCAGGATTTATTTTGGCAATATTTTGATCTCAATGGCTTGACGCTAGTCCCGGCTTTGGTCATTATTGCCTTTTCTCTGTTTAAGATAGATGTGCGAAAGACATTAGCCGTCAGCATCGTCATTTCTTTAGTGCTGGCAGTGTGGTTGCAGGGTATGGATATAGGCGTTTTGTTACCTATGCTCATCAGTGGTTATCATATTGCCAGTCCGGAGCTGGCGCCCATGCTAAATGGCGGAGGTATAGTCACGATGGTTCCGTCCATTGCAATCATTGCCTTATCGGCTACGTATGCAGGTATTTTTGAACGGACCGATTTATTGCACCGTTTGCGTGGCTGCATTACCCGTTTGGCAAAGGTGCTCAATCCTTTTGGCTGTATTTGGGTCGTATCCTGTTTTATCAGCATGATTTCCTGTGCCCAAACGTTAGCTGTTATCTTGACGAATCAGCTTTGCCGCGACGTGCTGCCAGAAAAAGAGGATATGATGATTGCCCTGGAAGATACGGTTATCGTCAGTGCAGCACTGATTCCCTGGTGCATTGCCGCGGCCGTTCCCTTGGCAACGATGGAAGCCCCTGTCCTAAGCCTGGCAGCGGCTGTGTATTTGTATATACAACCCTTGTACAGCTGGTTTACCTTTGGCCGCAAGGGGTGGTAAAGGAAAAGCGCTATTTCTTCATTTGGAGGAAGCAATAGCGCTTTTTTTGCGTTTTATCAGCCTTTGAGGACAAAGCGTTCGATGGCTTCGCCTACGGCACCTTCGTTGTTGTCTGCGTCCGTTACGACGTCGCAGTAGGCCCCAATGGCTGGGTTCAGGTTACGTACACCTACACTGAGGGAGGCGGCGCGCAGCATTTCGATGTCATTGATGTTATCGCCAATGGCCATGGTTCTTTCTTGCGGAATGTCAAGCAATCGGGCTAAGCGTAAGAGTGCCGTTCCTTTGGTGACCTGCTTATGGTTGAATTCCAGGTAGCGGTTACTGGAATAGCTGACGGTAACCTCATCAAGGAGCGGGCCTAAGTCCTGACGGTACGTATTTAAAGTGTCTATGTCCGGATCCATATAGACTATTTTGTATATCGTTTCGCCACGCAGAAAATCGAGGCTTTTTTCGAAGGTTTCTATATTCGGCATCCGTCCTTCAAGAAATGCCCGTTCAAAGGGAACGTAATTATACAGGTAGACCTTACCATAGGGATAGACGTGCATCGTGATGTTGTGTTCTGTGCCATAGGCATATAGCGCAGCTGCCAGGTCCCACGGTAAACCGTCTTCATAAAGAATAGTATTGCCTTTATTTTCTGTAATCAAGGCACCGTTATAGGAAATGACGTATTCGCCGGCTTTGCCAAACTGGCCCAGCGGCTTTTGTACCGGTCCTAAGGATTCAAAACCACGGCCTGTGCAGGGAACGAAGTGCAGCCCTGCGGCCATGGCCTGACGGATAACACGGATATTGCGCTGGCAAATAGACGCGTCGTCCCCTAGGAGGGTCCCGTCCATATCACAGGCAAGAAGAGAGTAAGTAAGCATCTAAAAGGTCCTTTCATGTAAAAGTGTATTTCTTTTACTATACCGTGCCAGCCTGGGAATAGCAAGGCTGCTTTGAAAACTACTGGACAAGCAATGCGTTTCTTCGTATAATAAGACTGTTAAATTTACAAAAAGAAAGGTATAGAACAAATGAAAAAGTTGGTAGATGATCTGCGATTGATTTACAAGTGCTGCAGCCTCTACTACGAGGAACAAAAGGGGCAGCAGGAAATTTGCGAGAGTCTCGGTGTTTCCAGACCCTCTGTGTCGCGTATGCTGAAATCCGGAAAAGAATTGGGTATCGTCCGTATTGAGGTGATCAATCCCCAGGGACGTACACAAGGCATATTGGAAAAGCAGCTGGAGCAGGCTTTTGGCCTGAAAGAAGCCATGGTCGTAAGTACAGGTGCGACTACGCCGGGGAATGGGACTGTCGGAGCCGCACTGGGGAGTACAGCCTTGGCGTATTTGGCCAGGGTACTGCACGGCGGCGATTGTGTGGGTATTTCCATGGGTTTGACCTTGCGCCAGGTGGCTCAGGCACCGTGTAATACGCTGGAACCGGTTCACTGTACATTTGTCCCCCTTGTCGGCGGTATTGGCGAAGGGGTCGATACGCATGCCAATTTTTTGGCCGGCGAATTTGCCCGTCGTTTCGGTGGCGAACGGCTGCAGCTCTATTCGCCTGCCATATTTACGGATCCTGCTGTCTTGCAGGGCTTCCGGCGGGAAGAAGCAGTGCGGCATGTCTTTGAAATGTACGAACATTTGGATACGGTCGTATTTGGTATTGGCACGTTAGATAACAGCCAGTCTACGGCCGTTCGTTTGCGTTACGTAGACAGGACGACACTGGCTGCCTTCTCGAAGGCTGGAGCTGTAGGTGATATTTCCCTGCAGTACTATGACAAAGACGGGAATACGGAGCCGTACCGGGCGTATAACGAACGTGTAGCCGGCTTGCAGCTGCCGGCGTTTAAAAAGATCACGCGGCGCATTGCCATTGCCGGCGGTGCCTATAAAGCCCAGGCTGTATTAGGGGCCTTGCAGGGAGGCTTTATCAATGTGCTTTTAACAGATGAAACCTGTGCACAGGAACTGCTCAGATTAAAAAATCATGCTCATTTACGGGAAAGGCAGGGAAAAACATGGAAACAGTAGCAGCCTTGGCGAATGGCTTTATGGCGCTCTTTAAAGCGGGCGGTGAGACCTTTACGGCTTTTGTAACAGGCATCATCCCCTTGATTATCGTACTCATGACAGCAGTTAACTCGCTGATTAAGCTGATCGGGGAAGAACGGTTTTACAAACTGGCAAAAAAAGCCACGCGGTATACACTGACACGGTATACGGTTGTGCCCGTTTTGGCTATTATTTTTATGGGTAGTCCGATGTGCTTTACCTTTGGCCAGTTTGTGGAAGAAAAGTATAAGCCGGCATTTTACGATGCGGCCGTCAGTTTTGTCCATCCTGTAACGGGTTTGTTCCCACATGCGAATGGCAGTGAACTCTTCGTTTACATGGGTATTGCTGCAGGCGTCCAGGCAATGGGCTATGAATTAGGCGAATTAGCAGTACGCTACTTCCTCGTCGGCCTGGTAGTCATTCTCCTGCGGGGAATTATTACAGAAAAAATTTATTTGTATTTGCGCGCCCGTGACGGACGGCAAGAAACTAAGGAGGCCGGCCATGTATAAGTCCATTATTGTACGCCGCGGCAGTGGCGGCTGGGGCGGTCCTTTGACGCTTATCCCGACAGCAGAAAAACATAAAATCGTCAGTATTACCGGTGGTGGCATTCACCCGCTGGCCTTAAAAATAGCCGACATGTGTGGCGGTGAAGCCATAGACGGTTTTTCCTCGGCTGTGCCGGAAGCCGAAATCCTGGCTGTCGTGATCGATTGTGGCGGTACGGCCCGTTGCGGCGTATATCCTAAGAAAAAAATCCTCACGATTAATGTGCTGCCTGTAGGCCAGTCAGGTGCCTTGGCAAAATTTATGACACCCGATTTATACGTTTCCGATGTCAAAGAGACAACGTTGGATTATGCAGACGAGTCTTCCGTTCAAGCTGCGTTGCTGCAACAGGAAGACGTAGATGCCGTGCATAAGCGGAAAGATCTGAAACGCAAAATCGATGCGGCCCGGGCTTCGCAAAAACGCAATATCGTCACCCGTATCGGGATTACAATCGGTCAGGTAGTCAATAAGTTCTATGCAGCCGGCAGGGAAACGATTGATGTAACCATCAAAAATATTCTGCCCTTTATGGCCTTCGTCAGCATGATTTTGGGAATCATCAATGCCAGTGGGATTGGCAATTTTATTGCCGAAACCATTTCACCGGCAGCAGGATCCCTGCCAGGCCTGCTGGTTATCTCATTTGTCTGTGCCATTCCCTTTATTTCACCGATTTTAGGCCCTGGTGCCGTCATTGCCCAGGTCGTAGGAACGCTGGTAGGGGCAGAAATTGCGTTAGGCCATATCCCCGTACAATATGCTTTGCCGGCCCTCTTTGCCATTGATGCCCAAGTAGGCGCTGATTTTGTGCCTGTTGGCCTGAGCCTGGGTGAAGCCGAACCGGAAACGGTAGAACTGGGGGTACCGGCGGTTTTGTATTCGCGGGTTCTCACAGGCCCCTTAGCCGTATTGATTGCCTATGCAGCCAGCATAGGGATGTATTGAGGAGGAATATACGTTGAAGTATCATAGTGTCATTACTGAAATCGGTGCAGAAGCCTTGAATTTTTTGACGGATGAGTCCGTACCGTTTATTATATTATTTGCTGACACAGTACCGCCAGAATTGGCGGAGGTAGCCGTATTGCACCATGCAGATTCTGTTTTTTCAGCGCCTGCAGCTGGAGATACGGTACTGATCGGTGAAAAGGTATTTGAAATTACGGCCGTAGGTGACAGTGTGGCCAAGACACTGCAGGAGTTGGGCCACTGTACGTTATGTTTTCAAGGCAGTGAAGAGCCAGAACGGCCTGGCTGTATTATGCTTGACGGTGAGGAAATGGTGACGCCTGATGATGTAAAAGCCGGGACTGTGCTGGAAATTCACTGACAGGATTCGAGATTAGTATCCCCTATGGTCTGGTTACGAATACCGATACATGCTACAATAGGTGTGCAGCTACTATTTTTTATTAAGATAGGAGATTATATCACATGAAAAATGAAGAACTGGCGCAACATGCCTGCCATGTGCGCAAAAACATCGTAAAGATGCTGACAGAAGCCGGCTCGGGGCATCCGGGCGGATCTCTTTCCGTTACTGATATTTTGCAGGTTCTCTATTTTGAAACGATGCATGTTGATCCGAAGGATCCGAAGAAAGCGGATCGCGATCGTTTTGTCCTTTCTAAAGGTCATTGTGCACCGGCCTTATATGCGACATTGGTTGAAAAAGGATATTTCCCGGAAGAAGAGTTATGGCATCTGCGTAAATGTGGCGCCATGCTTCAGGGTCATCCCGATATGAAACATACACCGGGTATAGATATGTCGACCGGTTCTTTGGGCCAAGGGCTTTCCTGTGCAAACGGCATGGCTCTTACGGCTAAGCTCGATAAAAAAGATTGGCGTGTATACGTCGTCTGTGGCGATGGCGAAATTCAAGAAGGTATGATTTGGGAAGCCGCCATGTCGGCAGCTCATTATAAACTGGATAACCTGACGGTATTCGTTGACCATAATGGCTTACAGATCGACGGCCCGAACAATGAAGTCATGACGGTTAATCCGATTGACGAAAAATTCCGTGCTTTCGGCTGGAATGTTCTTTCCATCAATGGTCATGACTACGACGAAATCCGTTCCGCTCTTACGCTGGCACAGCATACGAAAGGCCGTCCGACGGTTATCATCGCCGAAACCGTTAAGGGTAAAGGCGTTTCCTTCATGGAAAATCAGGTGGGCTGGCACGGTAAAGCACCGAGCAAAGAAGAATGCGCAGAAGCATTAAAAGAATTGGGAGGCGAAGCATAATGGGTATTGCTACACGTGCCGCATACGGTGAAGTTCTCAAAACTGAAATCTATAAGAACCCGAAAGTCGTCGTCCTGGAAGCCGACTTAGGTTCGGCTACTAAATCGACAAACTTTAAATCCGTCGCTCCGGAACGGTATTTTGATATGGGTATTTCCGAACAGGATATGATGGGCACAGCTGCCGGTTTTGCTGCTGCCGGACGTATTCCTATTGCCAGCACCTTTGCCGTGTTTGCCGCTGGCCGGGCTTTTGAAATTATTCGGAATTCCATTTGCTACCCGAATCTGAACGTAAAAATTTGTGCTACCCATGCAGGTCTCACGGTTGGGGAAGACGGTGGCAGTCATCAGGCTGTAGAAGATATTTCCCTCATGCGTACCCTGCCGAATATGACGGTCATCAATCCGGCCGATGCCAAAGAAGCAAAGGAAGCCGTTAAAGCAGCTGTTGACTATGTCGGTCCCGTATATATCCGCCTTGGCCGTGCGGCTGTAGAAGATATTCACGATGACAGCTACCAGTTCCAGTGGGGCAAAGGCGAAGTCCTGCGTGAAGGCAGCGACGTAGCCATCATCGCTACGGGCATCATGGTAGAAAAAGCCTTAAAAGCAGCAGAAACGCTGGCTGCTGAAGGGGTGCAGGCTACGGTCGTCAACATCCATACGATTAAGCCGATTGATGAACAGCTGATTATCGACGTAGCCAAAAAGACAGGCAAAGTCGTCACGGCTGAAGAAGCTTCTGTCATCGGCGGCCTGGGCTCGGCTGTAGCGGAAGTGCTGGCCAAAAATTGCCCGACGAAACAAGCCTTTGTTGGTATTCAGGACACCTTCGGCGAATCCGGCTCTCCGGCGGAGCTGCTTAAGAAATATGGCCTTACGGCAGAACACATCGTCAAGGCTGCCAAAAGCTTATAAGATAAGATACGTCGCACGACGTAAAAAAATCCCGCCCGGCGTTTGCCGGACGGGATTTTGTAGTTTACGGTAAAGGGCCTATCTGATAGATACGGGCTGCGTTTTTCCAGAAGACGTCTTCCCAGTGTTCTTCCGGAACGATAGCTTTGGTAAAGGCGATGTAGTCTTCCAAATTGGCTAAAGGCCAGTCGGTACCAAACATGACGCGATCCCAAAGGCCGGCATATTCGAGCCAGCCTGCCAGGGTCTTTACGTACCATTCCTTTTGCTTCAGGAATCTGGGCATGTCTGCAATCTTTCCTTCCAAAAGGCCGGATAAATCGACGGCTACGTTTTGATTCTTTTCCAAAACGGCAATAGCCGATTCGAGAAGCGGATTGCCAATGTGGCACATGACGAGCTGAACATTGCGATGGCGCGTGGCCGCTTCGTCCAGGGTAAAGGGATGGCTGTATTTGAGGAGCGCGTTATCCGTCGCTGTCAGGCCGGTGTGTACGGCCACAGGCTTATGGTATTTGGCAGCCAGTTCAAAAAAAGGATCCATGACAGGATCGTAGACGTAAAAGTAGTTATAGCCCGGGTACAGTTTAAGGCCGACGCATTCCGGCCGTTGCAGATGGGCTTCTACGAGTTCGAGCTGCTGCGTATGATCTGTACCTGCGGCAACAAAGCGGTCTAAGCCTATGCAATAACGCATGAAAGGCGGGTAGTGGCGATCCTCCAAGGCCAAGGTGCGATTGCCCATGACGACACCGCAGACAATGCCCAGGCGTTTATATTCTTTTTCCAAATGAGCTGCCGTATTTTCGTGGCCTGCCGCACGGGCCAGGTCATCAAAACCGGGAAAATCGGCAAAATGAAAATGTGCATCGATTATTTTCAAGGATATCAGCTTCTTTCTTTATGCGATCCCCCTTATTATAGCATATTTACGTCCTATTCCTGCGAGGGCGTTGAGATAATTTCTAAATTTTGTTTCCCTGAGGCTATGGGGACTCGACAAAAGGTCTTTGTCCATATACACTATAAGGGAGAGTGCGACAGGAACACCTGTCCCGGACTAAAAAAACAGCCTGCCGGAAACAGGCCGCCAGAGGAGGCGAGAGGATGAGACAGTGTATGGATGCAGACAATTTGCACCGCCGTTTAAAAAAAATTATTGGCCAGGTACAGGCTATTGACCGCATGATTGATGAAGATGTGCCATGTGAAGACGTGCTGGCCCAGATCAATGCAGCCAAGTCGGCCTTGCACAAATGTGGTCAGGTCGTGTTGGAAGGGCATATTAAACATTGTGTCAAAGATGGCATTGAGCATGGTGATGCGGACGCGACGATAGAGAAATTTACAAAGGCTGTCGAACGGTTTGCGAATATGGGATAAAAGCGGCTCCGTACAGGGGATGGTTACATACTTCTGTACGGGCCGTTCTTTTTTTATAATTGACATCCTATACCCCTATAGGTATAATATACCTATACCCCATACGGTATAAAGGAGGAGCTATGGATACATGCAAACAGTTTGTTACAGAAAAGGGGCCTGTCCTCTGCCTGGTACTTTCCGGACTGGCACTGGCCTCCAGTATCTTTGATCTCGTGGCACTGCCCTTTGACGCGGCTTGGGTTGCCATTCTTCTCTGCGGCGTTCCTATCGTCTGGGAAGCCCTGGCAGGGTTGGTGACGCGCTTTGATATCAAGGCCGATGTCCTTGTTTCCCTGGCCCTGGTGGCGTCTGTTCTCATCGGTGAGGACTTTGCTGCCGGGGAAATTGCTTTCATCATGCAGATCGGCAGTTTCCTGGAAGAACGGACGGTAGCCCGGGCTCAGGCCGGGCTCGAACGCCTGGTTCATCTCAGTCCGCGTACAGCCCGCCTGGTAGAAGGGGAGGCAATGCGTGTCGTACCAGCTGCAGAGGTACCTGTTGGTGCAATCCTGCGTGTCCTGCCCGGTGAAACGATTCCCGTAGACGGCGTCATCCGGGAGGGCCGTACTTCTGTGGACCAGTCCATCATGACTGGCGAATCCCTGCCAGTCGATAAGGAGACCGGTGACAGTGTCGCCAGTGGTACAGTTAACCAGTATGGTGCGTTTGATATGGAAGCAACCCGTGTCGGTGAGGACAGTTCGCTCCAGCGCATGATCCGCCTTGTCCAGTCGGCTGATGCAGGCAAAGCAAAGATCGTCGGCCTGGCCGATCGCTGGGCTACGTGGATCGTCGTCGCAGCCCTGGCCTCAGCAGCGGGTATTTGGGCTGTTACAGGAGAAATAATCCGGGCTGTGACCATTCTTGTCGTCTTTTGTCCCTGCGCCCTGGTTCTGGCGACACCGACCGCAATTATGGCAGCTATGGGCAATGCCACGCGTCATGGCATTCTCGTTCGTGCCGGTGGTGCGCTGGAACGGCTGGCCCAGGTAACACGTATTGCTTTTGATAAGACAGGCACACTGACCTATGGCGAACCCCATGTGACGGCTATCCATAGCTTTGACGAAGCCATGCCGGAAACAACTCTCTTTGCTTGGACTGCCGCAGCAGAAGCGCGTTCAGAGCATCCGCTAGGCCAGGCGATCGTCGCTGATTACCTGCAGGAAGAAGGCCGTGTCCTCCCGGCGGCAACAGACTTTATGATGCTGCCAGGCCGTGGCGTCCGGGCCCTCGTCGCAGGGAAACGCCTCGTGGCAGGCAATCTGCGCCTCTTAGCAGCAGAAGGCCTGACACTCACGGAAAAACAGACGGCACAAGTAGAGCGTTTTCTATGTGATGGCTGTACGGTCATCTACCTGGCCTTAGACGGAAAGGTAGCCGGTTTTGCCGCCCTTTCAGACCGTCTGCGCAGTGATGCCAGGGAAACCATGGCAGGCCTGCGCCAGGCCGGCACGGAGCCGGTCCTGCTTACTGGGGATAATGAAAGCGCAGCCTGGCATATAGCCCGTACACTCAGCCTTACGGATGTCCGTGCCGCCTGCCTGCCGGAAGATAAACTTCGTTATATAGAAGCTCTTCAGACGAAAGGGGAAAACGTTTGCATGGTCGGTGATGGAATCAACGACGCACCGGCCCTGAAAAAGGCCTGGGTCGGCATTGCTATGGGCGGCGCCGGCAGTGATATCGCTATTGATGCAGCTGATTTGGCTCTCGTCGGGGATGACATTCATGAACTGCCTCACCTCCTGCGCTTATCGCGGCATATGATGCGGGTCATCCGCTGGAATTTGACCTTTTCTATGAGTCTTAATTTTATTGCTATCATTTTGGCGGCGACGGGGCTCCTGCATCCCGTTGTAGGTGCCCTGGTTCATAACGCCGGTTCCGTTTTCGTCATCATCAATTCGGCCTTCCTGCTTACGTGGCAGGAAAAGGGAAGCCGTTCCTATGGCGGACCGGCCGTTTACAGACAGGCAGAAACAACCTGACGCATCCCCTTGAAAAAGAAGAGCGTCCTGTAATAAAAGACAGAAGATAAATTATTTTAGCAGGTCATACACAGAAACCCGGATAGGAACGTCTTATTTAAGGCACAATCCGGGTTTCTTATATTTTTATTTTCCGTTTACGAAAAAATATTATGATTTTTCAGGTATAACTTAAAAAATAAGAAAATACATAGCGAAGATAAATGGAAGTGTATAGAAAACTTTCACTTTGACAGGTGTATATTATATTGCGTATAATGAGGCTTGTGGAAAACGGCGGAGGCTTCGGAAGGAGCTTCGCTTATCATGGTAAAAAAAGGTATGCAGATCGGTTTATTGATTTTCGGTATGACCTTTGGTGCCGGAAATCTTATTTTTCCACCGTCGTTGGGGTTTCAGGCCGGACCGGCCTTTGTGCCGGCTATTATCGGCTTTATTATATCCGGCGTCGGTATGCCTGTCGTGTCACTCATCATGGGGACGTTTAACCCTGGTGGCTTCCGGGCGGAAATGAACCGAAAAATATCGCCTTTATTCTCGTTAGTTATTTTAACCTTAATTTATTTGGCCATTGGACCTTTGATGGCCATTCCCCGTACGGCGGCTACGTCTTTTTCCGTAGGCATTTTGCCTATTGCTGGCGATGGTACATGGCAGCTGGCCGTATACACTCTTTTGTATTTTGCACTGGCTTGGTGGCTTTCGATTACGCCGTCCAAACTCCTTTCCCGTATTGGCAAGGTTTTGACACCTATTTTTGCTATTATGATCGTGATTCTTTTTGTCGTAGGACTCATGGTCTATACGTCTCCGGAATTGGCTATGCCTGCAGGCAAGTATGCTTCAGCTGCCTTTGGCAGCGGCTTTATTGAAGGCTATAATACGGTGGATACCATCGCAGCCTTTGCCTTCTGCATCATTGCCCTGCAGACGATGCAGCAAATGGGATTTGCCTCGAAACGGGAATATTATATCAGCGTTTGGGCAGCCGGTGCCTCCGTGGCAGTCCTCATGGGCGGCCTCTATCTGGGCTTAGGCCTTTTGGGGAACCATTTTCCTATTCCGCCTGAAGTGTATCAGAATCCCTCTATCAATCTGGGGGCCTATGTCCTGACTCAGGCTTCGTATACACTTCTCGGTTCTGTAGGGGTATGGTTCCTGGCGGTCATGGTAGCCTTGGCATGCTTTACCACCTCTGTCGGCCTGATTGCAGCCGTTTCGGAATTTTTTGCTGCAGAATTTCCCCGTATTTCCTATAAAGGCTATGTAACGATCATTACGGTTTTCAGCTTTGCCGTTGCCAATATGGGATTGAATCAGATCATTACGGTGTCCCTGCCCTTATTGCTGTTTGTGTACCCCATCGCTATTACGGTTGTCATGCTGATTATTGTCAACAAATTTGTCCGTCTCTCCCGTCCGGGCATGCGCCTTTGTGTAGCTGTTGCCGGTATCTGTGCCGTCATCGATATTCTGCATCAATTTGCCGGTGTGGCCCTTGCCGGTACGATTATGGAAGGACTGCCTTTGGGTACCAGCGGCTTAGGCTGGATGGTACCGGTTTGCATCTGTCTGCTCCTTTCCTTGGTGTTGCCACAGAAGATAACCGGCCAGGTTGACGTCGTAGAAGAGACAAAGTAATTGTAAGAGCCCCGTGCGTTTTCCCCAAAAAGACTGCTTCAATGAATGGGCGTTGAAGCAGTCTTTTTACTTTCTAAAAATATATTGACAAGAAATGAATTAGATTCTAGAATATAGATAATTATTTTTGTAAGGGGATACCTTAGCAAATGGAGGAGTTTTCATGAAAGAAACAGCCATGACCGGTAAACGGGTAACGAAGCGGCAGTTACAGACAGAGGCAAACCGGCAGTACATCATGAACGTGGCACAGGAATTATTTTCCCGGCAGGGCTATGAAAAGACGTCTATGAAAGAAATCAGTACAGCAGCCCGCCTGCCCATTGGCTCGTTGTATTATCATTTTAAGAATAAAGAAGACCTGTTGCTGAAAATCTGTGTCGACATTGCCAGAACACCTATGCCGAATCTGTCGCAGGATACGGTACAGAAGGCCAAAAAGCCTTATGGTCACCTGTTTAAAGAAATCGATATGTATGGTGATGTGTGGGCCAATGCAGGGGAAGCCTTCGCTTATAATGTGTATAAGACGTTTGAATACATTTATGATACGGAACACAGCTACTTATCAATCGATTTTTATAATAATATCCTCAATTTCATCAAGGTTGCCCAAAACATGGGTACCTTTGACACGTCCGTTTCGGCAGAAGAAGCGACAGAATACCTCTTCATGATCATACGGACACTGATCTACGAATGGTCCCAAACGCGGTCGCACCATGAAGACGTGTGGCTTTGTGGCAAGTACTTGCCGCGTATTTTAAAAACCTTTATGAAAGAGCAGACAGAATAACGCCCGGACGGGCGTTATTCTTTTTTTGGTGCCCCTGGTGTAGTATAATAAAGTACAGTGTTATGCAAAGGAGAAAACGCGATGAGACCTTTTGTACATCTGCATGTACATACACAATATAGTCTCTTTGACGGCATGTGCCGCATACCGGAAATGGTAAGCCGGGCCAAAGAGCTGAACATGCCGGCTGTTGCCATTACGGACCATGGCAACATGTACGGCGTCATCCATTTATATAAAGAAGCCGAAAAGCAGGGCATCAAGCCCATCCTGGGCTGTGAAGTCTATATGACACGGGGCAGCCGTTTTGAGCAGAAAACGAAGGAACGGCTCTGCCACCTGATTTTGCTGGCTAAAAATACGGAAGGCTACCATAACCTGGTGAAGATTGTTTCCAAGGGGTTTACGGACGGCGAGAACAATTACCATAAGCCCCGCGTCGATTATGATCTCCTGGAACAATATCATGAAGGCCTGATTGCCCTAAGTGCCTGCATTGAAGGCCATATGCAGCAGGATATTATTAACCATAACGAAGCCGGTGCACTGCGCACGTTAAAGGAATTAACACGCATTTTTGGCCAGGACGATTTCTATTTGGAAGTGCAAAACCATGGCCTGCCGGAAGAAGCATTGGTCCGTCAGGTCTTTAAACGCTGGTCCCAGGAGTATGATCTTAAACTGGTAGCAACGAATGACTACCATTATATTCATCGCAGCGATGCTGCAGCCCAGGAAGTAAAGCTCTGTATTTCTACGGGTTCGACCTTGGATGACCCAAGTCATTTCCGCTTTTCTAATGATGAGTTTTACATGAAAAGCGGCGACGAAATGGCAGCCCTCTTTCCCGATATGCCGGAAGCTCTCGATACGACGCTGGAAATTGCCGACAAGTGTGATGTCAAGATTTCCTTTGACGAACGGCATTTGCCCCAGTTTCCCGTACCGCCTGGTGAAACGGATGAAACCTACCTGCGCAAGCTTTGTGAAGAAGCACTGCCTAAGCGCTACCATCCCATTACGGACGAAGTACGCCAGCGCCTGGACTATGAATTGGGAGTCATCAATCAGATGGGCTTTCCGTCGTACTTCCTCATTGTTTGGGATTACGTCAAATTTGCCCGCGACCATGATATTCCCGTAGGTCCGGGCCGTGGCTCTGCAGCCGGCTCAGTCGTGGCCTATCTCTTAGGCATTACCGGCCTGGACCCGCTCAAGTATAACCTGCTTTTTGAACGCTTCCTGAACCCGGAACGGGTGACCATGCCGGATATTGATATGGATTTTTGCTACGAAAACCGCAGCCGTGTCATTGACTACGTAACGCGTAAATATGGCGCCGATCATGTGGCCCAGATCATTACCTTTGGTACCCTGGCCGCCCGGGCCGTCTTGCGCGATGTAGGCCGCGTCCTGGACATACCCTTGAACGAAGTAAACCGCATCCTGAAACTGGTGCCCAATGAACTGGGGATTACCCTCGACAAGGCCCTGGCGGAAAGCAAGGAATTCCGTCAGGAATACGAAGAGAATGAATTGGTACACCGCCTCGTTGAGTATGGCAAGGTTCTCGAGGGACTGCCACGTCATTCGTCAACACATGCTGCGGGCGTTGTCATTTCTGCTGCGCCTGTCGATGACTATGTACCTGTCCAGTATTCAAAAGAAGGCTATTTGACGACGCAGTTCGATAAGGACCTGGTCGAAGAGCTGGGCCTCTTAAAAATGGACTTTCTGGGCTTGCGCACGCTCACCGTCATGGGTGATGCAGTAAAGCTCATCAAAGCCAACCGGGGCATCGATTTGGATATCGATGCGATTCCCTTAGATGACCCTGCTACGGGAAAACTCCTTACAGAAGGCGATACGGCCGGTGTTTTTCAGATGGAATCCGATGGCATTACCAACCTCGTTAAGGAATTGGCACCTACCCATTTTGAAGATATGATACCGACCGTTGCTTTATACCGTCCGGGACCTCTGGGCAGCGGCATGGTAGAGGATTTCATCAAGGGCAGCCATGGGGAAAAAGAAGTCACGTACCTGCACCCGCTTTTAGAGCCCATTCTGAAAGATACGTACGGTGTCATCCTGTATCAGGAACAGGTTATGCAGATTGCCTCTGTCATGGGTGGTTTTTCCCTGGGAAAAGCTGATTTGCTGCGCCGGGCCATGGGCAAGAAGAAGGAATCGATCCTGATTGCCCAACGCCAGGATTTCCTGGAAGGAACGCGTAAAAATAACATTGATGACGAGATTGCCAATAAGGTTTTCGATCTCATGGTTTATTTCGCCGGCTATGGGTTTAATAAATCCCATTCTGCAGCCTATGCGTATATTGCCTGGCAGACGGCGTATTTAAAGGCGCACTTCCGGCCGGAGTTTATGGCGGCGACCATGACCAGTGTCATTAATGATATCAGTAAAATCAGTTACTATATCCAGGAATGTACGCGCCATGGCGTGAAGGTCCTGTCGCCTGATGTCAATGCCAGCGTCTATATGTTTTCTGTTCAAGGGGAAGACATCCGCTTCGGTCTCTCCGGCGTGAAAAGTGTCGGTGAAAATACGATCCATGAAATTGTGCGTCAGCGTGAAGCCGGCGGCCCGTATACGTCCCTGGCTGATTTTTGCGGCCGTGTCGATTTGCACGTCGTCAACCGGCGGGCTATCGAAAGCCTTATCAAATGCGGTGCTATGGATTCCTTTGGCAAACGGCGCTCACAGCTCATCGCTGTCCTCGACCAGGCCGTCAGTATGGGAGCGCTCCTGCAAAAAGAAGAGGCGTCAGGCCAGATGGGACTCTTCGATTTAGAAGATGAACCGTCTGTTGCCGAGCTTACGTACCCCGACGTTCCGGAATACCCTATTGAAATGCGCCTGGCCATGGAGAAGGAATATGACGGCTTTTATTTCTCCGGCCACCCCTTAAACGCCTATAAAGAGGCGCTGCAGCGTGTGACGCCTCTGTCTGTTTTCTTTGCCGAAGACCGGCAACAATACGATGGCAAAATTATTACCATTGGCGGCTTGATCACTGGCCGGCGGCAGGTGATGACAAAACGGCATGACGCCATGGCGATTCTCACGGTAGAGGATTATACCCATTCGCTGACAGTCGTCTTATTTCCCAAGACCTATGCCCGCTATGCGGCTGTAGCAGCTGTTGATGCAGCTGTGTGCATCCGTGGCCGGGCTGATATTACGGATGATTCTGTCCAGCTCCTGGCCGAAGAAGTGACTCCCTTAGGACAAATGAAGGACCGTGCAGCCGGCCCGGTACGCCCTTCGGCAACCCAAATGCGACAGGGGATGGCAGCAGCTCCTGGGAGTGGCGCTGTGTGGCATGCAGGTATGGGGACAAAACTCTATATTAAAATTCCGGCTCATCTGGAACGGAGTAATCTGAGCACTACCATTGCCAGTGTGCTGGAACGCCATCACGGCGACGTGAAGGTCTATTTCCACCTCATGGGCAGCCGGCGTACAATTCTTACCAATGAGTGCTATTGGGTGACGACAGATGAAGCACTGCACCAGGAGCTGCAGGCTCTCCTGGAGCCCCATTCGCTGGTTATCAAGTAACGTAAAGAAAATGCGTCCGCCGAGGCGGGCGCATTGTTTTAGGCTGATTTTTCTTCGCTTCCTTCAGGAATGATACGGGCTAAGACGACGTGCAGGCGTTTATTATACTTTTGCATGGACGCGTCGATTTCTTTCCGGATCCGGATGCAGTTTTCTTCCGTATATTCTTCAGGGGGGATGTGCAGATCACAAATTATATTGGGATGAATGGAACCGGCTGTAAACCGCAGATTGTCCGTATGATACTGGGGATATTCGTTTTGAATCATTTTATCTAACAGCTGGCGCATGTCGTTGACGATTACCGGATCCATACAGAGTGGATCCATATGGACGTTGATATTGATTTGAAAATTTCGTTTTAACTGGTCTTCCAGCTCGTCGATTGCCGAGTGGACTTCGACAATATCCGACGTAGAAGGTACTTCGACATGAATGGAAGCATACGTACGGCCTGGCCCGTAATCGTGTATTTTCAGGTCGTGTACGCCTAGTACATAGGGACAGCGAAGGGCACAGGCCGTAATGTCTTCAACGAGTTTAGGGTCCGGTGCCTGGCCGAGAAGAATATTGACGACATTTTTAGCCAGCTTGATACCGGAATAGAAGATCAGCACGCCAATAGCTGTGCCGGCTGCGGCATCGATAGGCAGCGTCGTGTATTGCTGGGCCAGCGTAGCAATCAGTACCCCCGTCGTTGCGATAGCGTCGTTAATACTGTCCGAAGCAGTAGCCTCATTGACACTGGAGTGGATCTGTTTGGCTATATAGCGGTTATACAGGCACATCCAGAACTTGACGATAATCGAGGCGACGAGAATAGCCATGCCCCAAAGGGAAAAATCAAGCGTTTCCGGTTCAAAAAACTTCCGGACCGATGCTTCGCAAAGCTTAAAGCCGACGATGAGGATAAGAATGGCGATGGTCAGGGAGGCAAGATATTCAAAGCGTCCGTGTCCGAAGGGATGGTCTTCGTCAGGCGGCCTGTTGCTGAGCTTGGCACTGATGATCGTAATAAAGGACGATCCCATGTCACTTAAGTTATTGAAGGCATCCGAAATAATGGCAATGCTATTGCTGGCCAGGCCGACGAGCAATTTGCCTATAAAAAGAAACAGATTACAGATAATGCCGACGATGCCGCCGACGATACTGTATTGTTCCCGTACTTTTTTATCTGTTGTATCCTCGTAATTGCGGACACAATGGTGTATGATATATTCAATCATAATCAGTCGCCTCTCTTTTTTGCATCGCCTCTATTATAACATGTTGCAGAAGGAAGGAACAGGCGAAAAGGCAAAGAAAGGCCGCTGGAGAGAGGAGAAAAATCCATAGGAAATTTAGATTTTTCTTGCAATTCCATACCTCCTATGATATACTATCCTAGCATAGGTTGTGTATGATAGATGAGGAGAGGTGTAAATCGTGAAAGAAGGAATTCATCCGAACTACGGTGTAGCTAAAGTTACCTGCGCTTGTGGCAATACATTCGAAACTGGTTCTACAAAATCGGAACTGCATGTTGAAATTTGCTCTAAATGCCATCCGTTCTATACGGGTCAGCAGCGTGCTCAGCAGGCTCGTGGCCGTATTGAACAGTTCAATAAACGTTATGGTAAAAAAGCTAGTAAATAAGCAGTACAAGTGTGCAGCAGAGCAGAAATGCTCTGCTCTCTTTGTATATATAGGAAAGGGGTGTGCCTTATGAGCAAGCCAACTACGTATGTAGGCGGACAGGCCGTCATTGAAGGCGTTATGATGCGCGGCCCGAAATACATTGCGACAGCTGTACGGACTCCGGTCGGTGACATTACCGTAAAAAAGGATGAAGTACATTCTCTGTCAGACCGGTACCCGGTTTTAAAAAGGCCCTTGCTGCGTGGCACCATCGCCTTATATGAGTCCCTGGTATATGGCATGAAATGCCTGTCCTATTCGGCCCAGGCTGCCGGTGAAGAAGATGAAGAATTAACAAAGCCGCAGATGATGGCAACGATGGCTTTTTCCATTGCCCTGGCCATCATCGTCTTTCTTTTGATTCCTACATATGGTGCCAAATTTGTACCCGGTGTAGCAGACAGTACGATGGGACTGAATATCGTCGAAGGCGTGCTGCGTCTGCTTATTTTTCTCTTATATATATGGGGGATTTCGCTGACGAGTGATATAAAGCGCGTCTTTGAATATCACGGTGCAGAACATAAGACCATTTGGACCTATGAGTCCGGGGAAGAGCTGACAGTGGAAAATGTGCGTAAGCACAGCCGGCTTCATCCGCGCTGTGGCACAAACTTCTTATTGATCGTCATGTTTGTGTCGATTTTTGTCTTTGCCTTCCTGGGCTGGCCGAATCTCTTTGAACGTGTTCTTTCCCGGGTGTTGCTCATGCCTGTCGTAGCCGGTATCAGCTACGAAATGATCCGTCTCGCTGCGCGGACAAGAAGTCCGCTCGTACAGACCCTGTTCAAGCCGGGTTTGTATCTTCAGTATTTGACGACGCGGGAACCGCATGATGATCAGATTGAAGTAGCTATTGAAGCACTCAATGCGGCAAAGCCGGAAGACGTGAATGATCAGGCACAGACGTGTACTGTAGAGATTATTGCCCAAGAAACTGCTCCGGCAGCTTCTAAGGTACAAGATGCTGTAACATCCGGAACGGAGTCTGCGTAATCGCAGACTCCGTTTCCTAGAGAAAGAGAGGAATTTACGTGTTTATAGATAAAGTGCAGGCTGTAGAAAATAAATTTATGGATTTGGAGCAGCGCATTAGCGACCCGGCTGTCATTGCCCGTCAGGACGAGTGGCAGAAGCTGACACGGGAACATGCGTCCTTATCGCCTATTGTCGAAACATACCGGAAATATAAGGATGTAAGCGAACAGATTGCAGGCGACCGGGACTTGTTGAAAGACCCTGACAGTGATGCGGAAATTATCGCCATGGCCAAGGAAGAACTGGCAGACCTGGAAAAGGAACAGGCGTCCCTCGAAGAAGAACTCCATATCCTCATGCTGCCTAAGGATCCGCGGGATGACAAAAATGTCATTATGGAAATCCGCAGCGGTGCCGGCGGCGATGAAGCAGCTCTCTTTGCAGGGGATCTCTTCCGCATGTACATGAAATATATTGAAAAGCAGCCTGGCTGGAAGGCCAGTATTATCAGCTCCAATGAACCGGAACTGGGAGGCTTTAAGGAAGTCATTTTTTCTGTCGAAGGGCATAATGTCTATGGCAAGCTCAAATACGAATCGGGCGTACACCGTGTGCAGCGCGTGCCCGTGACAGAAGCCGGCGGCCGTATCCATACGTCTACAGCGACGGTGGCTGTGCTGCCGGAAGCAGAAGATGTAGAAGTCAACCTGAACATGGATGATGTGCGCGTCGACTATTTCCGTTCCAGCGGTGCCGGCGGCCAGCACGTCAATAAGACCAGTTCAGCCGTGCGTATGACCCATATGCCTACAGGTATTGTCGTCGAATGCCAGGATGAACGGTCTCAGCTGGAAAACAGAGCGAAAGCTATGCGCGTCCTCAAAGCCCGTCTCATGGATAAGGCCCAACAGGAAGCCGATGCAGAAATTACAGAAGCCCGGCGCAGCCAGGTCGGTACAGGTGACCGCAGCGAACGTATCCGGACGTATAATTTCCCGCAAGGCCGGGTAACCGATCACCGCATCAATCTGACGCTGTACAAACTGGAAAGCGTCTTAAATGGCGACTTAGATGACTTTATTCAGGCTCTGGCAGAAACGCGGCGGACAGAACTGATGAAAGAAGAAAACGAAAATGAGTAATATGTGGACCATTGGTTCTATCCTTACGTGGACGACACAGTATTTTTCCGGCAAGGGTATTGATTCAGCCCGGCTGGACGCGGAAATTCTTCTCTCCCATGTACTCCAAAAGGAACGGATTTACTTATATGCTCATTATGACGAACCTCTGAACGGACCGGAACTGGCTGCCTATCGGGAATTGGTCAAAAAGCGGGCCAGCCGCTTATCGGTAGCACACATCCTGGGGCAGCGCTCTTTCATGGGCTTTGATTTTACTATCAACCGGCACGTTCTCGTGCCACGGCCGGAAACAGAAATGCTCGTCGAAACCGTTATGGAGGACGTCCCCACTGACGGTACAGCTTCCTTTCTCGATCTGGGAACGGGCAGCGGGGCCATCGTACTCAGCCTCCTGGCCTTGCGGCCACACTGTACCGGTACGGGCGTGGATATTTCTGCAGATGCCCTGGCTGTAGCCAGGGAAAATGGAGAAAAGCTGGGCCTGACCGAACGCGTGACATGGCTGGAAAGCGACTTGTTTGCCGCTGTGCCTCCGGCTTCGTACGACTGGATCCTGTCTAACCCGCCTTATTTGACAAAAGAGGATATGCAGCACCTGGAACCGGAAGTTCGCTACGATCCGCCACAGGCCCTCTTTGGCGGCGACGATGGGCTGGAACTGTACAGGCGTATTGCTGCGGGAGCTGCGGCATATCTGAAAGAGAATGGCTGTTGCGCTGTCGAAGCCGGTGCCGGCCAAAGCCAGGCTATTGCCCGGATTTTTACGGAAACAGGAGCGTTTACTCTGAAAAAAATTGTTAAGGACTACGGCGGCATCGAGCGGGTCGTAGTCTGCCAACGAAAAGAGTGTTGATAAATGAAACAAACAAAGATTGTCCGCATTACAGATGTAGAAAAAGATAAGGCCCTTTTAGAAGAAGCCGGCCGGATTATTCGCGACGGCGGCATCGTCGTTTTTCCGACAGAAACGGTATATGGTATTGGTGCTAACGGTCTTGATCCGGACTGCTGCCGTAGTATTTATGAAGCCAAAGGCCGGCCTAGCGATAATCCTCTTATCCTGACTGTGCCGGATCAGGCTGGAGCAAAAAAAATTGCTGCCTCTGTTTCACCGACAGCACAGAAATTGCTGGATACCTTTTGGCCTGGCCCCTTGACCATCATTTTTCCGCGAAAGGCTTGTGTCCCTGATGCGGCTACAGGCGGCCTGGATACGGTGGCAGTCCGTTGTCCTGATCATGCTATTGCCCATGCCTTCCTACAGGCTGCCGGCGTTCCTGTGGCAGCTCCCAGTGCGAATCTGTCCGGACGGCCCAGCCCGACTACGGCAGAGGAAGTCGCTCATGATATGAACGGCCGCGTCGATATGATTATCGATGGCGGTCCTTGCCATATTGGTGTCGAATCGACAATTGTCGAATGCAATGACGATGGCGGTGTCACTATTTTGCGTCCCGGTGGCGTTACGCTGGATATGCTGCAAGCCGTAGTAGGCGAAGTACACATCGACCCGAACATGGTAACCGGAAAAGGCGTACCCAAGGCACCGGGCATGAAATACCGGCATTATGCGCCTGCGGCTCCGATGACCGTATATGTAGGTTCTGTTGCTGCTGTGCAGCAGGCCATGAAAGAACAATACGAAGCTCTGACGGCAGCAGGGAAGAAAGTAGGCTTTCTGGTTAGCCGGGAAGTGGGAGAGATTTTTCCACACGATGCCATGTATATTTGGGGCAGCCATGATGATAAGGCCTCTCTGGCCAGCCAGCTTTATACGGGTCTGCTCAATTTTGATGCCGTTCAGGTTGATTATATTCTCGCCGAAGGCACAGATGAAGACGGATTGGGCATGGCCATTATGAACCGGATGAAAAAATCGGCCGGTGGCGATGTACGTCACGTGCAGGGATAATAAGATTACTTTATTTTTTCCTCGCAGGAGAGTATAATATTATCGGATTTGTATGTTGCGTATCATTTTATGATTTGCCCAACGTATATAAGGAGGAATTGACAATTATGAAATTAGTAATCGGCTGTGACCACGGTGGCTTCGACTTGAAGGAAAACATTAAGCAGTACTTGGATGAACAAGGCATTGCTTATACCGATTATGGTACGCTGACACCGGAACGGTGTGACTATCCGGTTATTGCGAAGAAAGTGGCAGAAGCTGTTGCAGATGGTACCTTCGACCGGGGCATTCTCATTTGTGGTACCGGCATCGGCATTGGCATTGCGGCCAATAAGGTGCATGGCATCCGGGCAGCCCTTTGCCATGACATGTTTTCGGCTGAATACTGCCGTCGTCATAACGATGCCAACATTCTCACCATGGGCGGCCGCGTCATTGGACCGGGCCTGGCCAGAGAAATTGTCCGTATCTTCTTGAATACAGGGTTTGATGGCGGCCGTCACGAAGTGCGCGTCAATATGATCAAGGAAATGGATAAATAAGCAATCAGTCAGCAGAGAAAGGAATTAATCGCCATGCAGGTACAAGTAATGAATCACCCGCTTATACAGCACAAAGTAACGCTCATGCGGAAGAAAGAAACAGGTTCTAAGGATTTTCGTCAGCTTTTGGAAGAAATTACCATGCTCATGGGCTATGAAATCACCCGGGACCTTCCCTTGGAAGATGTAGAAATTGAAACGCCTATGCAGAAAATGACGGGCAAGCAGATCAGTGGTAAAAAACTGGTCATCGTCCCCATCCTGCGTGCCGGACTGGGGATGGTTCAGGGTATGCTCAACCTGATTCCGACAGCAAAGGTTGGCCATATCGGTTTATACCGTGACCCGGAAACGAAGAAGCCTGTAGAATACTATTGCAAGATGCCCGATATCGACGGTCGTGATTTTATTATTGTCGACCCTATGCTGGCTACAGGTGGCAGTGCAGCTGCTGCCATTACGCTCCTCAAGCAGCGCGGCATTAAGAATATCAAGTTCATGTGTCTCGTCGCAGCTCCCGAAGGCGTACAGTGCCTGAACCGTGAACATCCGGATGTTAAAATTTATACGGCAGCCCTGGATGATAAACTGAATGAAAACTGCTATATCCTGCCTGGCCTTGGCGATGCAGGGGACCGTATTTTCGGTACGAAATAAAAAGACAATAAAAATCCGGACTCTCCCAGGAGAATCCGGATTTTTTCATTAATGGGGCAGGCACGGCCACGGAGGCAATCTGTTCGGGAACGTAGGGCGTTTCCTGATAGACCAGGTTGAGCCAGTTATGGTAGAAGATATGGGCATAGCTGCACCAAATGAAATTAGGCGTGTTGCGGTCGTCGTTGCCGGGGTAATAATTTTCCGGCGGAGCAATGGGCAGCCCCTTATTTTTATCGCGGAAGTATTCCTTCGCCAGCGTATCCCGGTCGTACTCAAAATGACCGAGAATGAAGAAACGGCGGTGATCAGGTGTGCCGATGATGTTGATGCCGTTGTGGACGTTGCGGGAAAGGATATCCAGTCCTGGTGTATTATAGACGGCAATATCGTCGATGGCTGTATGGCGGGACTGGGGGATGAAATAACGGTCGTCAAAACCGCGCAAGAGGGGATGGTTGCGTACGGTCAGCTGATATTCATAAATGCCAAAAAGCTTGGCCGGTAACAGCCGCTTTTCAATATTGTAGAAATGATATAATGCAGCTTGGGCGCCCCAGCAGAAAGAGAGCAGGGAGAAGACGTGGGTCTTAGACCATTCCAGGTATTGCAGCAGTTCATCCCAATAATCTACATCCGTAAAATCCAGCGTTTCTACCGGTGAGCCTGTAATGATCATGCCATCGTAATAGGAATCCTTGATTTCATCAAAGGTATAGTAGTTTTCTTCCAGATACGACGAGTCCGTATTGGCGCTGACGTGGGTAACGGTATGACAGAAGTCGACTTCGACCTGCAGCGGTGAGTCGCCTAAGAGACGCAGGTATTGTAATTCGGTAATCTTTTTTAAGGGCATCAGGTTCAAGATAAGAATACGCAAGGGCCGGATATCCTGGTGAATGGCTCTGCCTCTATCGATCGTAGAAATTCCTTCTTGTTGTAATTTTTCTTTTGCGGACAAACCGTCAATGATTTTGATAGGCATGAAATATTCTCCTCTTTTCTAAACTATAACAGGGAAAACCAGATAAAATTTGACGTTTGCAGACAATAAAAAAAGCTCCCTGTCCCACATGGGACGGAAGCACCGTGATACCACCCAACTTTACCATTGCCTCGCGGCAACAGCCTCTGCAGGTACGCTGGCCTGAGCCATTAATACCTTGGCACTGTAACGGGTGCACCCGGACGGTCTGACTATTCGACACGCCTGCTCGGAGTCCATCTTCAGCAACATTTCCTGCGCATCCTTTCACCAGCATGGATGCTCTCTGTGTCATTTCCTGTTGCGTACTCTTCTCGTTTTAGCAATACTATCAAATTATTTCCATAATCTTATCATGGAAACAAGCTCTTGTCAAATATAAGAAAAGGAGTAGCAGCGCAGCAATTGTTGCCAACGGGCATAGGCTGCATGTGAGGAAAGTATAACGAAGAGAAAAAAATCCTTGACAAATAGCAGTCAGATGGATAGAATATATAGGTAAGCTTTTCACTTGGACTCCACTAGCCCCGGAGAAAAAGAACCTAAAGCTTAGGTTTAGTCAGTATTCAGGGAGGATTGTACAGCATGAAAACTACATTTATGGCTAACGCTGGCAACATCGAACGTAAATGGTATGTTGTTGACGCTGAAGGCCAGACATTAGGTCGTCTTGCTGCCGAAGTCGCAAAAGTTCTTCGGGGAAAAAATAAACCGACGTTTACCCCGCATGTAGATACAGGCGATTATGTAATCGTTATCAACGCAGCAAAAGTCAAACTCACAGGTAAGAAACTCATTCAGAAAACGTATTTCCACCATTCCGGTTATCCCGGTGGTTCCAAATTCACACAGGCCGGACATATGCTTGAAAAACGTCCGGAACGCGTTGTTGAAATGGCCGTTCGCGGTATGTTGCCGAAGAACAAACTCGGTGAACAGATGTATCGCAAACTGAATGTATATGCAGGTGCTGAACATCCGCATCAGGCACAGCAGCCAGAAGCATTAGAATTGGACATTCGTTAATCGTACCGGGAGGAAGATTTCATGGCAGTAGCACAGTACTACGGCACTGGCCGTAGAAAAACATCCGTTGCCAGAGTTCGTCTGGTTCCGGGTCAGGGCAAGATCATCGTTAACAAAAAAGAATTAACAGAATATTTCGGCCGTAAAACGCTGGAACTGGTTATTAAACAGCCGCTCGTACTGACTGGTGTAACAGAACAGTATGACGTAGTCGCCGATGTAAAAGGTGGCGGTCCGTCCGGCCAGGCCGGCGCTATCCGTCACGGCATTAGCCGCGCCCTTTTGGAAGTGGATGCTGATTTCCGTCAGCCCCTGAAAAAAGCCGGTCTCCTTACACGTGACCCGCGTGAAAAAGAACGCCGTAAATACGGTCTCAAAAAAGCCCGTAAGGCTTCTCAGTTCAGCAAGCGCTGATTATTTTGCCAAAAACACTGCATGTCCTATGGACAGGCAGTGTTTTTTTTACGTATACAAAAAGAGGAAGACTGTGTTATGTCTTCCCCTTTTCAGGTATGAATCTATTATTTTACTTTTTCGACGAGGATTGCAATGATGTCGCGCATTGGGGCTGTGTCTTCTAAGAACGTAAAGGTGACACAATCCATACCCGGAATCCAGACTTTGATTTCCGTATCCATATCTTTATTCAGACTTACTTCAGCCGAATACGCGGAGATGCTGCTGTAGGGAATGCACAGGCCGGCCTTGTGTTTGGCCGTATAGGCTTCAATACGGATGGCGATAATCTTTTCATCTGTAAAGACAAGAACATTGCGCTGGGACATGAATTCCATGAGGACCCGTTCGTTTTTGCCAAGCAGTTTATCATACAGGTCATGTTTAAAGCCGATTTCATTCTTTTCAGAGAGCATAATTTTTCTTTCATCTTTGTCGTTAAACATAGACATACCTCCTTATGATGAAAAAGCATCTTTTGATTTTCTCATAGCGTATCCGTATGAGAGGTGAGTATTTTCTTTATTCTAATATATAGTATAATATACTTGTTATCAAATGGGAAAGACTTTTGCTTATAATAATGGGCAAAATGTTTTAAAAAGGGGGTTTTTGTGATGAGCAAATACTATATTGCAAGTTGTGTCTTTACGTGGCATTATCCGCAGCTTAGCCAGCGCGCCCAGGCCTATGCAGAAAAACAGGGGCTCACAGTAGTACGCTGCTGCGTGCCGAAATATAAACTGGAACATTTTACAGGCCATATGCCGGCAGCGTACCAGGATACATGGGCTGCTTTGCCTGATAGCGGTGATTTTGCAGCGGGAGATACGGTCTATACCCTTTGCCATAACTGTTCTGCCATTATCGAAGAAACCAAGCCGGGTGTAACCGTCAAATCTCTTTGGGAGCTCATGGATGAAGATCCGGATTTCTCCTATCCTGATTTTACGGGCCACACGATGATCCTGCAGGATTGCTGGCGCGCCTTTGACCGCACGGCAGAACAGGATGCAGTACGCTCGTTGCTGAAAAAAATGAAGATTACTGTAGTAGAGCAGGAAGAACGCCGGGAAAAGACTGATTTTTGTGGTGTTTCCACGCTCCGGCCGGCACCACCGCGCAATTTGAAGCTGGCACCACAGCGTTTTGTACACAATGCTAATGTGCAGGGGAAATTTGAAGATTGCACGCCTGAAGAACAGAAACGCCGCATGACTGAATATTGTCATCGCTTTAACGGCAAGGAAGTCGTTTCCTACTGTCATTATTGTATGGAAGGCCTTCTCCTGGGCGGTGCCCGGGCGAAACATTTGGCAGAACTGGCGTTTAATCAATTTGAAACATATCGGAAATAGGAGGGAGTTCCATGGCAAATCTGTATCCGTTTCACGGCCATTCGCCGCAAATTGATCCGGGAGCCTTTGTGGCAGATACGGCAACGATTGTCGGCGATGTAACCATAAAAAAAGGGGCCAATATCTGGCCCGGCGTCGTCATACGGGCTGATGAAAGTCCTATTGTTATCGGCGAGGGCGTTAATATTCAGGATAATACTGTCTTGCATACAGATCCCGGTTCGCCCATGATTTTAGATGATTATTGCATGATCGGACATAAAGCGATTATCCATGGCCGGCATATCGGTTCGGGTACGCTGATCGGCATGGGTGTCATTCTCATGGGCGAAACTGATATTGGCGACAGCTGCCTCATCGGCGCCGGTACGATGATCACGCAAAACAAGGTCATTCCGCCGCGGTCCCTGGTCTACGGCACGCCCTTCCGTATCGTGCGTAGCCTGGAAGAAGAAGAAATCAAGAACATCCATGAAGATATCATGGGGTATTACCGGCTGGGCCAGGAATATAAAGCCCTGCAGGACGAACGGAACCGGGGAAAATAAGGAGGAATCTGCCATGTTCATGTATGAAATGCCGACACGGCTTTATTTTGGTAAAGACTGCATTGCCCAATCGGGGCAGGAACTATGCCGTTTAGGAAAAAAGGCGCTGCTCGTTACAGGCCGTCATTCGGCTAAGATCAACGGTTCCCAGAAGGCAATGACTGAGCATCTCGAAACGTTGGGAATTGCCTGGGTTTTATTCGATGAAGTAGAAAATAATCCTTCCATTGAAACGGTCCGCAAGGCAGCGGCGCTCGGCAAAGCAGAAGGCGTCGATTTCGTCATCGGCATCGGCGGCGGCTCGCCTATGGATGCGGCGAAGGTCATTGCCCTCTTGTGCACGAATGAGCTCGATGATGCAGCCCTCTTTACAGGGCCGTATGTCCGCCCCTTACCGATCGTGACTGTACCGACGACGTCCGGCACGGGCAGTGAAGTAACGAAGGTGGGCGTTTTGACCAATCCGCATATTGGCACGAAGCAATCTGTCAATACGCCGCTTATATTCCCGGCTGTATCCTTTGCCGACCCGGCCTTTACAGAAAGCGTAAACCCTGTCGTCACAGTAGATACGGCAATCGATGCCTTATCACATGCCATTGAAGGCTATATGTCAAAAAAAGCAACGCCTATGAGTGATGTCTGGGCGGAAGAAGCGATGCGCTTCTTGGGCGTCCATTTGACAGAATTGGATGGGGCGTCCCTGTCCTATGCCGTACGGGAAGATTTGATGTATGGTGCCGTCTTGGCCGGTATGGTCATTGCCCAAACCGGGACGACGCTGGTACATGGTATGGGCTATCAGCTGACCTATTATAAGGGCCTGACCCACGGACGGGCCAATGGTATCCTTTTACCGCATTACATGTCGCTCATGGAAGAAACCATGGCAGACAAGGTGGAAAAGGTATGGGAAATTCTGGGGCTTTCGGGCCTCGCTGATTTTACGGCGTGTATTAAGAATCTCATGCCCGATACGGTATGCTTGACCGACGCGGAACTTGCCGAATATACGGCACTTACTATGCCTATGGGTGCCGTGACCAGTACGGCCTATGACGTAACAGAGGCCGTTGTAAAAGAGATGTACCAGTCCTTAGAACACTAATTACATAGCTTTTTTATTATAACCAGGTGCTAGTATCTATGCACCTGGTTATAATATTTTGTTTATAATTGTGCAAAGGGATAGACAAATTGTCAAAAAAAGTATATAGTACAGAGTATGTGATGAAAAGTACATAACGTGACTAAAACATTACAAATAATAATGAAATCTAAAACCTTTGCGCGTCTATAATAAGAAATTTAAGACGCATAATAAAAGTTTTATGTAAATATTTCGATAAAAAGTCTACAAATTTGTTATTATGTGATATAATGAACGTATATTAACGAAAGACGAGTGTTTGATTTCAGCAGTTGCCCCATGTTGGTAACTGTATGATATATTAATAGCCCCTAATGGCATAGTCTATACTATACTATTTTGACTATGACTTTATCAAAAGGAGAGATGTAAAATGGGTTATATTCTTAACAAAGACCAGCAGGACCTCGTAGATTTGGCGAAAGACTTTGCACAGAAAAAGGTTGCTCCGTTCGTAGCTGAATTAGACCGTGCAGAAGTACCGGGCGAAAAATTGTATGAAATTTACAAAGAAGCTGTAGATATCGGCTTCTGCGGCCTCGAAATTCCGGAAGAATACGGCGGCATGGGTCAGGATTACTACACAGTAGCAGCTGTATACGAAGAACTCGCTAAAGTAGATGCTGGCTTTGCTACAGCCGTAGCAGCATCCGGCCTCGGCTTGAAACCGGTTCTGCAGCACGGCAACGATGCTCAGAAACAGTTATATGCTGATAACCTGACAGGTGAAAAAGGCAGCGGTTTCTGCGCATTCTGCTTGACAGAACCTAACGCTGGTTCTGATGCTGCTGCAGGCACGACGGTTGCAGTTAAACAGGGCGATGAATATGTCATTAACGGCACGAAATGCTTCATCACAAACGGTGGTGTTGCTTCCGTATTCACAGTATTCGCTATTACGGACAAGACAAAAGGCGTAAAAGGCATTTCCGCTTTCATCGTTGAAAAAGACCGCCCGGGCGTTTCCATTGGTAAAGAAGAAGACAAGATGGGCATTCGTCTTTCCAACACGACAGAAGTTATCTTCCAGGACGTTCATATCCCGGCTGATCACCTGATCGGACAGGAAGGCAAAGGCTTCGTATATGCTATGCAGACACTGGACCTCGCTCGTCCGATGGTTGCATCTCTGGCTGTTGGTATTGCACAGCGCGCTCTTGATGAAGCTGTTAAATATGCTCATGAACGTGTTACATTCGGCAAACCGATCATCAAACATGAAGCTATTGCTTTCAAATTAGCTGATATGGATATTAAGACAGAAGTTGCTCGTTCCGCTATCATCAACTTCCTCAACACGTACTATGCAGAACCGAAACGCAACTATACACGTGAAGCTGCTATTGCTAAATGCTATGCTGGCGATATCTCCGTTGAAGTTGCTCTGGACGCTGTTCAGATCCTCGGTGGTTTCGGCTACAGCCGTGAATATCCGGTAGAAAAACTCGTTCGTGATGCTAAGATCATGCAGATTTATGAAGGCACCAACGAAGTACAGAGAATCGTTATCTCCGGTTTCCTCGCAGCTAAGAAATAATTTCTCTAACGCATGCCTTAAACGGCCCCTTGCTTGCAAGGGGTCGTTTTTTGCGGTGCAGCTGCTTCTTTTGCGCTTGCACCTGGTATTTGAAGCGCTATCATGGTATAATCAAAAGACGTGTATATTACATGTTTTTTCAGATAACAAAGGGAACAGGAAAATCACGGGTATGGTGCCTGTGATTTTTTCTATCCCTTTCTTACGAGTTAAGTAAGGATATGTACAGGAGGTACTATGGCAGAATTACTGGCCCCGGCTGGTTCTCTCGAAACGGTATTGACAGCTATTGATGCAGGTGCAGATGCTGTTTATTTTGGCGGCAAGAGCTTCAACGCCCGCAAGTTTGCACATAATTTGGCTGATGAAACAATGGCACAGGCCGTAGAAACAGCCCATTCTTTTGGTGTCAAAGTATATGTGACTGTCAATATCGTCATGGCAGATACAGAATTAGACGAATTAAAAGGATATTTGCAGAAATTGGATGCCCTGCAGGTTGATGGGATTATTGTGCAGGACTTGGCCGTGGCCGCCCTGGCCCGGGAATGTGCCCCGAATTTGCCGCTCCACGGCAGCACGCAAATGACGGTTTCTGATCTGCACGGCGTTCGTTTCCTCGAAAAGCTGGGCTTCACACAGGTCGTCTTGGCGCGGGAACTGCCCCTTACGGAAATCCGCTATATTTGTGCCCATGCTAAAGCGGCTATTGAAGTCTTTATCCACGGTGCGTCCTGTATGGCCTATTCGGGACAATGTCTCATGAGCAGTTTTATTGGTGGCCGTAGCGGTAACCGTGGCGCCTGTGCCCAGCCGTGCCGCTTGCCTTATCAGCTCTATGACGGTGAAAAAGCTGTTTCTCCGTCTGAACGGTATTTATTGAGCCTTAAGGATTTAAATGGCGCTGCCTATATCGATGACCTTCTTGATGCCGGTGTGGCGTCCTTAAAAGTAGAAGGCCGTATGAAGGGGGCTGCTTATGTTCGTGCTGTGACCCGGGCTTATCGGCTGCTCATTGACGGGCACTACCAGGCGCCGCGGCAACGGCAGGCGACACGGGAAGAAGCAGATCGCCTGCTGGCAGAAAGCTTCAATCGTACGTATCAGGATGACTTTTTAGGCGGCCACATCAGCCGCCATACTGTGACGGAACAAACCTCCGGCAATCTAGTGCCCAAGGCTGCCGGCACGGATCCCGGGTTGACACGCCGCATTCCCCTGTATGCCCATATCGATACAACAGAAGCAAAGCAGCTGCGCCTGACCTTTTGGGATGAAGCCGGTCATACAGTGCAGGCTGTGGCAGACTATGTTGTGCAAAAGGCCTCGCACCGGCCGGCTACGCAGGCCTGGGCTGAAGCGCAGCTCTCCCGTCTGGGTGACAGCCTCTTTTCCCTAGTACAGGCTACGCTTTGGGATGAAACGTATATGATTCCTGCCAGCGTACTCAATGACTTGCGGCGCCAGTGCTGCCATGCCTTGCAGAAGCAAATAACACAAAGCTACGCACGGCCTGCGGCAGGTAACCTGGCGGCCGCCCCACTGCGCGATGTGCCGGAACTGACACGGCCGGCCCGGCTGGAACTGACTGTGCGCTGTGACTCTCTCGACGGAGCAGAAGCAGCTATAACCAATGGCGCATCCCGCGTGATTTACGGTGGTGAAACGTATACGCATAGCTTTACCCTGGGGGCTGATTGGGAGCGGCTGGCAGGTCTTGCTGACGCAGCCGGCATTCCCTTCTGGGTAGCCACACCCCGTGTTTTTTGGCCCAGCCAGGCCACAGCCGTATTGACCGAAATCAAACAGGCTATGGCAGCCGGTGCAGCCGGTGTCTATGCCGGTTCTATGGGGATTTTTGACCTCCTCCAGGAAAACCATATCAGCCTGCCCGTAAGTGCAGACTGGTCGCTCAATATATTTAACCACCTTAGCGCCGGCCTTTATGCCGGACTGGGCTGTCAGGAAGTGACCTTGTCACCGGAGCTGATGCTGCGGCAAATAAAGGACATCGTAAAACACCTTTCTGTTCCTGTTGAAGTGCTGGCTGAAGGGCGTATCGAAATGATGATTACAGAATACTGCCAGGCCGCTGCCTTATTGAGTAAGGAAGGCAAGACTCATTGCGGTGGTGCCTGCCGCAAACGGAATTTGTCTTTAAAAGATCGTCATGACGAGCATTTCCCTGTCGTTACAGACGAATTTTGCCGTAATCATATTCTTAACAACCGGGACCTCGATATGGCGCCGTATGTGAAGGAACTGCGTCAGGCTGGTATCGCCCGCTTACGGATTGAAGGACGGGGCCGGACGCCGCACTGGATAGCAGAACAGGTACGCCGCTATGGCCGCCTCTGTGACGGTACGGAAACGATGCTGCTCACGAAGGAAGACAGGACCGTAACGCGGGGTCATTTCTTCCACGGCATTTTATAAAGAGAACAAGGAGCAAAGAGTAATGAATAAACGTAGTATGCGGATTTTAGGGTTTTATCAGGTCCAGAATATGCTCGTACAATTGACACCGTCGCGGTTATCCAAGGAAATTGCCCGGCGCCTGCGGCCGAGCAGTGATGAAACGGAAATCCGTCAGATGCTGAACGATACGGAAGAAGCATACCTCTGCCTGCAGCGGGAAGTTTCTACGCCCTTTGGCGGCATCACGGATATTCGTCCGGCCCTGGAAAAGGCTAAACGGGAAGTAACCCTTGACGGGCAGGAATGTGTCGATATTTGGAATAATATGGAACGCTACAGTGCGGTACAGGCTTATTTTGCAGACCGGAAGGACCTCTATCCCCACTTGTATGAACAGGCCCAGAGTATTGGCGAGTTTTCTTTCCTCAGCCATAAGATGGCCCAGGTTTTTGACCAGAACCATCAAATACGCGACAATGCCTCACCAGAGCTGCTGCGCCTGCGCAACCGGATTATGGAGCTCGAACGGCAGACGAAGCGGTACATGCAGAGCGTTCTCCAGAGTAAAGAATATCAGAAATATTTTCAGGACGTCCTCATTACGATTCGTAACAACCGCTACGTCATTCCCGTCAAGCAGGAGTACCGCCATGCTTTTCCCGGCATTGTCCATGATACATCGGCCAGTGGCTCGACGCTCTATATTGAACCTATGGCCATCGTTAATGCCAATAATGACCTGCAGGCAGCCCGTATTGGCGAAACGCGGGAAATCGAAAAGATCTTCCGCCGTCTGACTACGCAGGTGCGGGAAAAATATACGGATCTCTATGAGAGCACCCTGTGTACGGGACAGCTGGAATTTATCTTTGCCAAGGCTCAGCTGGCACAGCAGATGAAAGCCTGCCGGCCGGATATATCGAAGAGCGGACTGGTACGGCTGCTGCAAGCCCGTCATCCGCTCATCGACCCGAAGGTTGTCGTGCCGAACACGATCGTCCTGGGTGGCGACTACCGCATTCTCCTCATTACAGGCTCGAACACGGGGGGCAAGACGGTCTCTATGAAAACGCTGGGCCTTCTGGTTCTCATGCATCAGGCCGGCCTCTTTTTGCCTGTAACGGAAGGATCGGAATTGCCCGTATTCCGCGATGTTCTGGCTGATATTGGCGATGAACAGAATATTTCCCAAAATCTCAGTACGTTTTCAGGTCACATGAAGCAGCTCATTTATATCATCAAGCACTGCTCGGCTAACGATCTGATCCTGGCAGACGAATTGGGCTCCGGTACCGATCCGGCAGAAGGCAGTGCCATTGCCATTGCCATTTTGGAGGAGCTGTACCAAAAAGGGGCTTATGTCATGGTGACAACCCATTACAACGACCTGAAAAACTATGCCTATCGTACGGAAGGCATAGAAAATGCCCACGTTGAGTTTGATGTGGAAACGCTCAAACCGACGTATAAACTGCGCATCGGCTCAGCTGGCAGCTCTCATGCTTTCAGTATCAGTGAACGTTTGGGCATGCCCAAGAATGTCCTTGAAAAGGCACGAGACCTGCGTAGCAAAGCACAGGACGTGAATATGGAAGCTATCCTGACGAAGCTTAACAACCAGGTTAAGCAAGTGGACGAAGAACAGGCGGAATTGGAAAAACGCCTGCAGGAAACACGGCGCCTGGAAGACGAGCTGCGCAAGGAAAACGAAAAAGTCAGGGAAAAACGGCAGGATATCATCGACTCGAGCCGCCGTGAAGCCGTCGATCTCAAGCGGGGCCTGCGGCTCGAAGCAGAAAAGATCATCCGCGAATTAAAGGAACAGACGAAGGAAAAGCTGACGGAAAAAGAACGGACTAAGGCTATCGAACAGGCCCGCCGTGCCATTCAGCAGATTTCCTTGCCGGAAGCACAGGTGGAAAAGCGGGATCCCGTCGATCTGGCCCGCTTAAAAGCAGGCCAGCAGGTGTACGTCAATTCCTTGTCCGGCCTGGGGACGGTGACGGAAATCAACGGTAAGAAACTGACTGTTTCCGTACGGGGCATGACGGTCCGCGTCAAGGCCTCGGATATTAGCGCTCCCTACTTATCGGAAATCAAGCAGGAAAAGCAGGCCGAAAAGAAAGAAGCTACTCGTTCGTCATACCGGCCCATCCGTACCGGCGCCGTAGCAACGGAAGTCAACGTCATCGGTATGACCGGTGCCGAAGCCATGCCGGTGGTTGAACGCTTCCTTGACCAGGCCTTGGCGGCCGGCTTCAGCCCTGTCCGCATCATCCATGGTAAGGGAAGCGGTGCCCTGCGTAAGGCCATCCATGCCTTTTTGGACCGCCAGCCCTTTGTTACGTCGTACCGCCTGGATGATGCGCAAAACGGCGGCGACGGTGTTACGTTAGTATATTTCTAAACCTTGTTTACAAAAAAACGCTGCCTGTTAAGGCAGCGTTTTTTGTAAAACAGTACTATTTTCCCCTTATTCGCTTGTAATCTGACGGGCAAATTCCCGGGCGTGCTCTGCTTTATTTTCATCCATAAAGACCGTCTTATAGCCCAAGTGGCGTTCCGTAAACATGGAAAGGTATGTGAGCTTTGAGTGCTTACAGTAGCGTTTGATGCCTTCTTCAAAGAGGTCAGCCCCTTTTTCCGGCTTGTAGCCGCAGGTGACGAAAAGGGCCAGCTTCTTGCCGGCCCAAAGGGCCGGACCGACGTCATCGCCGTAATATTTGTTGAAGCCGTAGACGAAGCGGTCCAGGACATTTTTCATAGGCCCCGTACAGTACCACGAATAAATGGGCGTAGCCAGGACCAGCAGGTCTGCTGCCAGGACGTCTTCGGCAATGGGCGCCAGGTCGTCGTGGCGCACGCAGGCAAAGTGCTGCCAATCCTTTTGACAGGCCCGGCAGGCGTAGCACGGGTCGATTTTCTTTTCGTATAAATAGTGCAGGGTATACGTATGGCCCAGCGTTTGCAGCTCGTCACAGAAAGGTTCCAGACATTGGGCCGTGTTACCATGTTTGCGGGGACTGCCCATGAGAATCGTGATCTTCATAGAGCCTCCTAAAGCGTGATTTTGGCGAATACCTGGCCGATCGGTTCGTGCAGGACCAGATCTGCCCGGCTATCCATATCAGTGGACGATTTGTTGATGAGGACCAGCTTGTGGCCGTGATAATAATTGATTAGACCGGCTGCCGGATAGACAACGAGGCTCGTGCCACCGATGATCAGCATATCTGCGTGGCTGATGTAGTAGAGCGCCTGCTGGACTGTATCGTTATCAAGGCCTTCTTCGTAGAGGACGACGTCCGGCTTGATCGTGCCGCCACAATCGTCACAGTGGGGAATACCCGTTGAATTTTTGATGTATTCTGCCGAAAAGAGCTTGTGGCAATGCTGACAGTAGTTACGATGTACGCTGCCGTGCAGCTCCAGGACATTTTTACTGCCGGCTTTTTGATGGAGGCCGTCAATATTTTGGGTGACGATGGCTTTTAATTTGCCGGCCTGTTCCAGCTCGGCCAGTTTGATGTGGGCCATGTTGGGCTGGGCGTCTAAGGCCAGCATCTTGTCCCGGTAGAAACGGTAAAATTCATCCATATGTTGTTCGTAAAAGGTGTGGCTGAGCATCGTTTCCGGCGGATATTTGTAATGCTGATGATAGAGGCCGTCTGTGCTGCGGAAATCGGGAATACCACTTTCCGTAGAGACGCCGGCACCACCGAAGAAAACGATGTTGTCTGAGTGTTTTACGAGATCGAGAAATGTATCTATGTCTGCCATGTTACCAGCTCCTTTCAACTGCAGGCGTGATGCGGCATAGGTGCCGCCTATGATAAAGCAAAGGTCGTGTTGAGGAGGTCTATGCCACTCTTGGTACGGAAAATTTTATCGCGGAAGGTAGTGATGGCCTTCTTGTCGAGACTGTCCTCGTAGGCATTAACCAGGAAATCGGCTTCTAACAGAATCTGGTAATCGGCACCGTCGACACTGGTATACGTATGATGATGGGCTATGAGCCAGCATACGCGTTCTGTCAAGGCTGGCGGGCACTGCATCTGGTCGAGAATCTCTTTGGCAATGGCCGGGCCCTCCAGTTCCTGATACTTGCCGGAAGGACTGCCGTATTTTTCTTCTGCTGCGTGAATGCCAATATCGTGCAGAACGGCGGCTACAGTGAGAATTTCCTGCGTTTCTGCCGGCAGTTGTTCCAGACGGCCAATGAGGTCGGCATAGGTATAGACCTTAAGGAAGTGCTGGATGCGCCGGGCATCGCCGCGATCATAGGCGACGGCCCGTTGTATGAGCTGAGGGATGTTCATAGGTGAACCACCTTTCTTTTATGTAAAGTACAGTATATGCTTATATTATACAATAATCCTCTTTGGACGTACAAGAGAAGAGGCAGCCATCCCAGTCCGGCAGGTAGTCCGGGACGGATCAGGCCGTGATTCTCTTGACAAATAGATAACAAACCTTTAAAATACCCGTATATACAAAGTATAAAGTATATAAAAGTAATAAGCTAAAATGCCAGGAACAAGACGGCCTGCGTCGTCAGTCTTTTCAGCGAACCGGGGAAAGTGTGAGCCCGGGAAAGACCGTATGCAGGCGGATCACTTGGGAGCAGCAGCCGCGTACCGGCTGCCGGGTTGCACCGTTATGACGCAATAAAGTGGCTGCGAGGCAGTCAATAGGGTGGTACCACGGTGATTACGTCTTCGTCCCTTTGGGGGATGGAAGGCGTTATTTTTTTACTTTAAAAGGAGGAACAACAATGGATTACGGTAAGACGCTGCATTTACCAGAAACCGAATTTCCTATGCGTGGCAATTTGCCGAAACGCGAACCGGATATGCTTGCATTCTGGACGGAAAATAAGATCTATGAAAAAAGACTGGAAAAAAGAAAGGGCTGCAAAAAATTTATTTTGCACGACGGTCCTCCGTATGCCAATGGTAAACTCCATATCGGTCATGCCCTGAATAAGGTGCTGAAAGATATCATCTTAAAATATAAGACCCAGACCGGTCATTATACGAAATACATCCCTGGCTGGGATACGCACGGCCTGCCGATCGAACATGCCGTCATCAAGGCTACGGGCCTCAACCGTCATGAAATTGCGCCGCTCGATCTGCGTGCCAAATGCCGCGAATACGCTTTAGAAAATGTAGAAATGCAGAAAAAGGATTTCATCCGCTTCGGCGTCCTCGGCGATTGGGAACATCCCTATCTGACACTGCAGAAGCCCGTTGAAGTCGCTCAGATCGGCGTCTTTGGCGAAATGGCTAAAAAGGGCTATATTTACAAGGGACTGAAAACAGTCTACTGGTGCCCGCACTGCGAAACAGCCCTGGCTGACGCAGAAATCGAATACAAGGACGATAAATCCTTCTCCCTCTATGTCCGGTACCCGGCTCATGACCTGGGCAATGACAAGGGCAGCCACATGCCGGCCGGCGCCGATCCCGAAAAGGTTTCGGCCCTCATCTGGACGACGACGCCCTGGACCGTACCGACTATCATGTGTTTGTGCGTCGGCCCGGACATCGACTATGTATGGGTCAAGGTTGGCGATCAGTACATGCTCATGGCTAAAGAACTGGTAGCATCTGCTATGGCTGCCGGCAAGGTAGAAGATTACGAAGTATTGCCGGACGTCATGAAGGGCAGCCAGCTCGAAGGCCTGGTCTTCCAGCACCCCTTCTACCCGGATCGTAAGCTCCCCGTCGTCTGCGGCGACCACGTCACCCTGGAAAGTGGTACCGGTGTCGTCCACACGGCTCCTGACCACGGCGAAGATGACTTCAACGTCTGCAAGAAATATGCGGCTTGGGGCCTCAAACCGATGGGTACGACGGACTCCCGTGGCTGCTACACGAAGGTCATTCCTGATTACCAGGGCATGTTCGTCTTCGATGCCAATGTGCCTATTCTGAAACGACTGGCTGAAGAAGGCTGGCTCTTTGCCAAAGCTTCCATGCGCCATCAGTATCCGCATTGCTGGCGTTGTAAGGAACCGATTCTCTACCGTGCTACGGAACAGTGGTTTGCTTCTGTCGATGGTTTCCGCCAGGAAGCACTGGACGCGATCGATAAAGTCCGCTGGATCCCGGCCTGGGGCCACGACCGTATTTACAATATGATCCGTGACCGCGGTGACTGGTGCATTTCCCGTCAGCGTGTCTGGGGTGTGCCGATTCCTATTTTCTACTGCAAGGATTGTGGCGAACACATCATCAATGACGAAACGATCCAGCACCTGCAGGAAATGTTTGCCAAGGAAGGCTCCAACACGTGGTGGATGCACGACGTAAAGGAACTCCTGCCGGAAGGCTACAAGTGCCCGCACTGCGGCGGTACAGAATTTACAAAAGAAACGGATACGATGGATGTTTGGTTCGATAGCGGCTGCACGCACCAGGGCGTTATGAAGAATGATCCTGATTCGGGCTACCCTGTCGATATGTATCTCGAAGGCTCTGACCAGCATCGCGGCTGGTTCAACAGCTCCCTTCTCACGTCTGTTGCCATCAATGGCATTGCACCGTACCGTCAGGTACTGACCCACGGCTTCACTGTAGATGGCGAAGGCCGTAAGATGAGTAAATCCGTAGGCAATACGGTAGCACCGCAGGAAGTTATTGATCAGTACGGTGCCGACGTCATGCGTCTCTGGGTTTCCTCGGCTGACTATCAGGGTGATATCCGCCTGTCGCCGAAGATCCTGAAACAGCTTTCCGACGTATACCGCAAGATCCGTAATACCTTCCGTTACCTCTTGGGCAACCTGGCCGATTTCAATCCTGAAACCGATGCTGTAGCCTATGAAAATATGACGGAACTCGATAAATGGGCACTCCTGCGCCTGGAACAGGTCTTTGAAACTGTCACAGATGCCTATGAAAACTATCAGTTCCACGTTATGTATCACGCTATTCACAACTTCTGCACTGTTGATCTGAGTGCTATCTACCTGGATATCATTAAAGACCGCCTCTATACGGAAAAGACGGATGCCCTCAGCCGCCGCAGCGCCCAGACCGCCATGTATCAGATTCTCGATACACTGGTCAAGATTATCGCGCCGGTTCTTTCCTTTACGGCAGAAGAAGTATGGCAGAACATGCCGGCTGTCACAGGCAAGGAAGAAAGCGTCCTTCTCACGGATTGGCCCCAGGCTCATCCGGAATACCTGAACGCCGCTTTGGACGAACATTGGCGTCAGCTCCTTTCCTACCGCAGCGACCTCATGCGGGTCCTCGAAAATGCGCGTAAAGCCCACCTTATCGGTCATCCTCTTGATGCGGCTGTTACCATTTACGCTAGCGGTGAAGATTATGACTTCCTGGCAGCGGTTCAGGATAAGCTTGCTACACTCCTCATCGTCAGTGAAGTTACCCTGGTGCAGGGTGATGCTCCGGCTGAAGCTGAAGCAGGCGAAGACCATCCGCAGATGAAGGCCGTCGTCGCTCCGTCGGCTAGCGAAAAATGCGAACGTTGCTGGCGTCATGACGCCACCGTTGGCACGGATGCCGATCATCCGACACTGTGTGCCCGTTGTGCATCGGTTCTTAAATAACAATACTATATTGGGGGTATCCCCATGTGCTAAAGAGTACTGCAGCGTTTTTTCTGCAGTACTCTTTTTTTATATATGCATTTAGTTTATATATTTGTAACCATAGTAACAAATATGTATGATGAATATTTCTAAATGTATTGACACTATTGCAATGGAGTAGTATGCTACATACAAGTACTGTATATTAAGAAGGTGAGTTGCAGGAGGAAGTCGTGATTACCAGAATTTCAATTAAGGAACAAGTCTATGAATACTTAAAAAAAGGCGTTGTCGAAGGCAAGCTTCAGCCTGGTATGGTCTATTCGGAACAGATGATTGCCGATACGCTGCACGTATCGCGGACGCCTGTCCGTGAAGCCATCCAGTTGCTACGCCATGAAAATCTGGTAGAGGTATACAGCAACCGTGGCTTTGGCGTCAAAGATATTTGCGCTGCCGATATAGAGGAAATTATCCAGGCACGTCTGGCTATCGAAGGCTTTGGCGTCCGGTTATTGGCGCGCCAATACGCTAGTGCTCCGGCACAAGACACAAGACGGCAGTTACAGAAAACAGTAGAAGATATGAAAAAAATCAAGGCAGGCAAAAAAAATCACTATTTGTTTACCCAAGCCGATGTATCTTTTCACCGTTTACTCGTTCAATTCACGAATAATCCGTATTTGATGCAGGTTTCGGATATGATACAGACGAAGCAGGCACAGGCAACAGTACATTCGTTACAGGAACAATCGCGTATGGATCAGGCTGTTGAAGAGCACGAAAGAATCCTTTCTGCGTTGGCGACAGGAGAAGAAGAGGAAGCCGTACATGCTTTTGAATATCACATGCAAGTAACACGGCAGATTCTTCATGCTGAAAGTGGTCTCGAAGACGCGTAAAGTAAGAGTGGTATTTATTTTTACATGTAGTTATATTAAAGGAGGAAACGAGTATGTTAAAAGTTGGCTTTGTAGGATTAGGTGTTATGGGTAAACCGATGGTTATGAACATGCTGAAAGCAGGCATTGAAGTAACCGTATCGGATTTGAAACAGGAATTAGTTGATGAAGTCGTTGCTGCAGGTGGTAAATCGGCTGCATCGCTGAAAGAATTGGCAGCCGGTAAAGACGCTGTCTTCACGATTTTGCCGACGGCTGCTATCGTACAGAGCGTACTTACGGCTGAAGACGGCATCCTCGCCGGTGTCGATGCCGGTACGGTAGTCGTAGACAGCAGCTCCGTATCTCCTATTGAATCCCAGCAGTGCCGCGATTTGGCAGCTGCCAAAAATTGCCCCTTCCTCGATGCGCCTGTAAGCGGTGGCGAAGAAGGCGCTATTAACGGTACCCTGGCTTTCATGATCGGTGGCGACGAAAAAGCAGCCGAAAAGATCAAAGAAGCCTTTGAAGCTATGGGTTCGAGCTGGCTCGTCGTCGGCCCGACAGGCAGCGGCTCCGTTACTAAACTGGCTAACCAGATCATGGTTAACGTCAACATTTGCGCCGTTGCTGAAGCACTCGTTCTGGCACAAAAAGCCGGCGCCGATCCGAAAAAAGTTTTTGAAGCTGTTCGTTGCGGCTTAGCAGGCAGCACCGTATTGGAAACGAAAGCTCCGAAAATGTTCAACCGTGACTTCCGCGCTGGCGGTACGATCAAGGTTAACCTGAAGGATATTACAAACGTCATGAATACAGCCCGTGACCTCCAGGTACCTCTCCTCCTTTCCAGCATTGTACAGCAGATCCAGCTCAGCCTTAAACAGTCTGGCCATGTCATGGACGATCATGCCGGCTATGTACAGTTCTACGAACAGATTTCCGGCGTTACCGTAAAGACCAACGAAAAATAAGACCTGAGCGAAAGGGGAGACAAACAGCATGGCAAAAGTATTAAAGGCTGAATTATTTCAGTCCTTGCCGAAAGTACAGGTAGATGAAGAAAAAATCAGTCAGGAACTCCTGAAGGAATTAAAGGAATTCAATAAAAAAATCGTTGTGCTCGATGATGATCCGACAGGTACGCAGACGGTTCACGACATTTCTGTATATACAGAATGGACGGAAGACACGCTGACCCAGGGCTTTAACGAAGAAAATTCGGAATTTTATGTGCTCACCAATTCCCGTGCGTTTACCCAGGACTATACGCGCCAGGTACATACAGATATTGCCAAACGCGTGTCCGACGTAGCCAAAGCAACGGGTAAAGATTTCATCATCATCAGCCGCAGCGACTCTACACTGCGCGGGCACTATCCGCTGGAAACGAAAACCCTGAAAGAAACGCTCGAAACCAACGGAGCTCCCGTCATCGATGGGGAAGTACTCATGCCGTTCTTTAAAGAAGGCGGCCGCTTTACCATTGGCAACGTTCACTATGTACAGGAAGGGGAATACCTCGTTCCGGCTAACGAAACGGAATTTGCCCAAGACAGCACCTTTGGCTATAAAGCGGCTACGATGCCTGAATACATTGAAGAAAAAACGGGCGGCGCCTTTAAAGCAGACAGCGTAACCTGCATTTCTTTAGAAGATCTGCGGGCCGGTAATGTCGATGCTATTGCTCAGCAGTTGGTTGCCGTTCATGACTTCAACAAAGTAATCGTCAACTGCACCGATTATATCGACGTAAAAGTATTTGCGCTGGCTTTGCTGAAAGCCATGCGTGAAGGCCGTCATTTCATGTTCCGTTCGGCAGCTGCACTGACGAAGGTATTGGGCGGCGTGTCCGATAAAGAATTGCTGACGAAAGATGAATTGGTCGTCAAAGGCAATACGAACGGCGGTCTCATCATCATTGGCTCCCATGTAAAGAAGACGACTCAGCAGCTGGAAAAGCTGCAGGAACTGGATAGCATTGAATTCATCGAATTCAATCACCTCATGGTTCTGGAATCGGATGAAAAACTGGAAGCTGAAATCGAACGGGTTATTAAAAAGACGGAAGATAATATTAAACATGGCGTAACGACAGCCGTTATGACAGGCCGTAAGCTGTTAAAGATGGATACGAAAGAAGATTCGCTGCGCGTTTCCGTTAAGATTTCTGATGCCCTCGTACAGATTGTCAACCGTCTGACGATTCAGCCGAAATTTATCATTTCTAAAGGCGGTATCACGTCCAGTGACGTAGCTACCAAGGGCCTGCATATTAAAAAAGCCCTGGTTCTGGGCCAGGTTGCTCCGGGGATTCCTGCCTGGAAAGCCGGCAGTGAAAGCAAGTTCCCGGGTATGAGCTATGTTGTATTCCCGGGCAATGTAGGCGAAGTAACGACGCTGCGTGACGTCGTTGCTATGATGAATGCCTGAGACAGGAGTTAGTCTATGCTGATCAATCTTAAACAAATGCTGCAATATGCAGAGGAAAGGAAGATTGCTGTACCTTCTTTTAACGTGTATAACGTAGAATCGGTACAAGCTGTCTGGCAGGGGGCGCAAGAAACCCAGACGCCGGTTATTATCTCGTTTGGTGAGTCCTATGACAGCCATATGCCTATTGAAGCAGCTGCAGCGCTCATTTTGTCTTATGTACGTGATGCGTCTTTGCCTGTCGTCTTGCATTTGGACCATTGCCGCAATGAAAAGAATATTCTTCGTGCCCTGCGGGCTGGCTTTACTTCCGTCATGTTTGATGCGTCAGCCCGTCCGCTTCAGGAAAATATTTCCCTGTCCCGCCATATTGTCTCCCTGGCCCATGCCTTGGATGTCAGTGTAGAAGGGGAACTGGGCTACATGAATGAAGAAGACGGCAGTGGTGTAGTGCAAGGACCACAAGGGTATACGACCGTTGCAGCGGCACAGCAGTATGCGTTGGAAAGCGGTATAGATGCATTGGCAATTGCTATTGGCAATGCCCACGGTATTTATAAAGGAACACCGACACTCGATTTGGAACGCCTTTCTGAGATTGAAGCCGCTACGGATATTCCCTTGGTGCTTCATGGCAGCTCCGGAATTCCGTTCCCCTTACTGCAAGAGGCCATTGGCCGGGGCATCCGCAAGATCAACATCAATACGGAAGTGTCTACTGCAGGCATTCAGGCTGCGCGTGTGTTCCTGGCAGAACATAAGGATCCGAATACGCGGTTTGAAACCATGACCAAGGCCGCTGAAGCAGCTATGGCCCAGGTAGTAAAAAAATATATACATTTATGCAGCCAGCAGTGAGTAACTGATGACTGCGCTTACGCACGACACCGGATAAGGGAAGAATCGGGTGTCGTGCGTATTTTTTGTGTCTAAAAGGCGATCATTGCATTTTTGATATAAGAAATGATTTATTTATGTTTTGTATGCATGACACACATTCCTGATTGACATTTTTTAAATATGTTATATAATAAAAATATAAAGAAACCAGTGTGATCATTAAGTACGTACTTAATGTAACATTGTTAGTGTCCTAGTATTATACAAAAACGATTCCCTAGCATTGCGAGCGAGAAGTCAAAAGGAGACTCTGCCTTACCGTACTCTGCGAGTAGCTCTGACAGTATTGGTTCTGCCCCCCGTTTTAACAAAACGAACGATGAACAACGCTGAGAACCAACTGGAGGGGAGGGCATCATTATGAATAGAATTAAAAACGCTATTCCGCTGTTAACAACTGTGGTTATCATTAGCCTTGCAGCTGCCGTCATTTATTTTGAATAATTTGTTTGTAGAGATGATACAGAAAGAGGCATAGAAACTGCCGCTGCGTTAGTGCAACGGCAGTTTTTATTTTGTCCGTGTGGCTCCTAGGCTACACCCCGCCAGATGGCGGGTCGTATGCAGAGGTACTGGAACACTAACAACTGCAACGATCACAGAGGAGAAAAAGGAGAGGCATATGGCAGAAAACCGTATTTTAGCACAAGATATAGCCGATCAAATTTTAGCCATGATTACGGAAGAAAAACGCTTCCATGCAGGCGACCGGCTGCCCAATGAAAACGATTTTTCCAGGGAACTCCATATTAGCCGCAATACGTTGCGCGAAGCAATCCGTATTCTCAGTGCCTATGGCATTTTACATATCCGTCGGGGCAGCGGTACCTTTGTTACCGACGCTGTCAAAAAAAAGGATTTGGAAAAACGGATCAATCCCTTTTCGGAGATGGAATTGGACGTACACGACTTTAATGAATTAAATGAAATGCGGCTCATTCTGGAACCGGCAGCTGCCTATTTGGCGGCCAAACGGGGCAGCGAGCGGGAAATTAAGCGTATCGTAGAATTAGGTCACGAAGTTGAAAAAAAAATCCGTAACCGTGAAGACCGCACGGAAGCGGATAAAGCGTTTCATGCAGCCATTATCCAGGCTGCGCACAACCGCTATCTGGAAAAGATGATTCCTATTTTGTACCGCATCATAGCCCAGGATGTATCCTATTACGATCAGTATGTACAAGCCGGCGAAAGCACCATAACGGATCATCTGTTAGTAGCAGAATTTTTGGAACGCCGCGATCCGATTGGAGCGCGTGATGCCATGCGAATCCATATGCAGCATGGTATTACTAAAAATCATTTTGATATATAATGTGAACGATAGAGAGAATACTTCCACCCTTTGTGGCAGAGGTATTCTTTTTTTTGAATTTATCTTTCTAAAGGTTTGGAAATTTCCTTGACAGAAGAAACAAGTAAGCATATAATATCCAAATTAGTTGAACAACTTCATCATGTCCAACTAATGTGAGCATGTTTGCCACCAATACAAATAATAGCCACATCCACAAGAGAAAAAGACTCCGGAAGCCACGCCGGAGTCTTTTTCGTTATATAGAGATACCTCTTGCTATAGTATATAAAAAAGCCAGCCTATAACAGGCTTGATATGCTCCCTTCTAGGTAGACATGAGAAATAATAAAATCTCACTCTACTT
>OKSB01000431.1_pt1 | contig 46487 bp, 38 predicted proteins | sample 1601171 | NCBI WGS metagenome assembly OKSB01 (sample SAMEA3541496, study PRJEB24748) | human gut metagenome | biome: human gut; feature: human-associated habitat; material: faeces | place: China | collected 2012 | reverse complement strand
GCTTGGGGGACTTCCCTCAACAAGCGCGTGGGGCTATCTGGATAGCCACAGGCATAGCTTGCCATCTTGCTTTTGTTCGTTTTTACGTATATAATAACCTATATAGCTAAAACTAAGAGGTTTTGTATGTTTGAATACATCTCAGTAAAGGATGCAGCTTCAAAATGGAATATATCGGAAAGGCGCGTTCAAAAATTATGTGAAAGTAGCAGGATAAACGGTGTTATGCGTTTTGGACATTCCTGGATGATTCCCAAAAGCGCAGAAAAGCCTTCCGATTTGAGAAAAAAACGCAAGGAAAGGAGCGAGAACCCTCATGTATAACCCCCAATTAGAAACTTTCCTGTGCGTCGTGGAATGCGGCAGCTTCAATAAAGCTGCGGAAAAGCTATATATTTCCCCTCCGGCGGTAATTAAGCAGATCAATCTCCTGGAAGAAAGCCTGGACTTACAGTTATTTATCCGTACACACCGCGGATTACAAATCACAGAAGCGGGGAAATCTTTGGCACAGGACGCAAAATACATTATCCAGTATTGCAAGGACTCGGTAACACGGGCGAAAAACGCCATGAAACAGAGCGAGGACATCATCCGCATCGGCACTTCCCCTATGACACCGGCCCAGGTGCTGGTGGATCTGTGGCCCAAGTTGCAGGAGGATTGCCCTGGTACCAAGTTCCAGCTTGTGCCCTTTGACAACACACCCGAGAACGCCAGAGAAATCTTATGCAACCTGGGACAGAACATCGATGTGGTGGCGGGTATTTTTGATGAGACAATGCTGAACCTACGCCAGTGCGACGGGCTGGAAATTTCCAGAGAACCTATCTGTGCGGCGGTGTCCATCCATCACCGCCTGGCGACCAAAGACCGTCTGACGGTACAGGACCTCTACGGGGAGAAATTCATGCTGATGCGCCGGGATTGGAGCCACTATGTAGATCTTCTGCGGGACGATTTGTGGAAGAACCATCCGCAAATCCAGATTGTGGATTTTGACTTCTACGATGTAAACGCATTTAACCAATGCGAAAACAACAACTGTGTGCTGATGGCAGTGCCCAAGTGGCAATATGTCCACCCACTTTTGAAGATCCTCCCGGTGGATTGGAACTATACCATCCCCTATGGCCTACTCCATTCCCCATCACCATCCCCTGTGGTGAAGCAGTTCCTACGGGCGGTGCAAAAGGCGACGGAGCACGGCAAGTGATAACCCAAAGGTAAATAGTGCATAACGAATCGAGACTTCTGATGAGGTCTCGTTTTTTTTATAATGAAATCAGAAAAGAAAGAGAGGAAGGTGACACGATGAAGGCGCAGGGAATTCTGGCCATTGCAGTTTGCATTCTGCTTTGCCTGATGGGATGTGCAGCCCATGGACAGACACAGACAACCTCTTCCGGGGAATCGCCTCCTGCCGGGGGTGCCGACCTTTTGGATGAGTCGGATTCCCAGCAGGAGCTGAACAGCTTTGCGTCCACAAATCAAATGGCAGGACCATTTACAACATCTACTTCTATCCAGGATGTGATCAACAATTCGGTTTTCGCAGGATATGGACGATTGCTCTTTCCGGTAGATGATTGGTATATGAGCGGCGACACTTTGGGCAATTTGCAGCTGACCTGGTACAACAACATCGATCCGGAGGAAACCGTGGAGATCGTCAATACCCTGTGGCAGAGGGCCAACGCGGGGGAAACGGTATTCTACGACATCTATACGGAGGAAGAAAAGGCTGAAGACCCTGCAAAAGAGGATACCGGATTATTCTTTTTCCGCGGTGCCCCTGAAGCCAGATTTGCCGTGTGCAACGCGGGCGGAGGGTTTGCCTATGTGGGAGCCATGCAGGATAGCTTTCCCCATGCGTTGGAACTCTCCAAACAAGGCTACAACGCCTTCGCTTTGATTTACCGTCCTGGTGCTCAAACTGCCTGTGAGGACTTGGCGCGGGCAATCAGCTTTATTTTTGAGCACGCGGAGGAATTGCAGGTGGACACCGACTGTTATTCTCTTTGGGGCGGTTCAGCCGGAGGCCGTATGGCAGCTTGGCTGGGGTCCTATGGCCCGGCGGCCTTTGGCGGGAATGACCTGCCGCAGCCTGGAGCTGTTATCATGCAGTACACCGGCCACAGTGACTATACGGAAAACGACCCGCCCACCTTCGCCTGTGTGGGAGAAAGCGATGGTATCGCAAACTGGCGCACCATGCAGCGCCGCCTGGACGCCATGAGCGCCCTGGGTATCCCCACCGAGTTTCACCACTATCCCGGACTGCCCCACGGGTTTGGGCTGGGAACCGGCACGGTGGCGGAAGGATGGCTGAATGAAGCGATTGCCTTCTGGGAAGCACAGATGTAAACATCCTATTGACATATAATGAAACAATTTACAGAAAGGAAGCACTGCTATGAACAACTTTATTTTTCAAAACGCTACCAAGGTTTACTTTGGCAAGGGCTGCGTGAAAGAATATCTGACCTGCCTGACGAATGACGCAAAGACGATCCTGTTGGCCTATGGCGGCGGCAGTATCAAGAAAAACGGTGTCTATGATGAAATCACCGGTATTCTGAAGGAAGCCGGCAAAACCATTGTGGAGTTTCCCGGCATCATGTCCAACCCTACCTATGCCAAGGTGCAGGAGGGTGCGAAACTGGCACGGGAGAATAATGCCGACATGATCCTTGCCGTGGGTGGTGGCAGCGCCATGGACTGCTGCAAGGCTGTCTCCCTGGCCGCCCGGTACAACGGTGACATTTGGGATGATTTCTGGGCACGTCCCGGCGTTATTGACTTTGAACCGCTACCTCTGGGCGTGGTGGTTACGGTAGCTGGCACCGGCAGCGAGTGTAACGGCGGCGCGGTAATTACCAACGAGGAAAAGAAGGTAAAGACCGGGCGGGATTATCCGGCCCTCAATCCCCGCTTTGCCCTGATGGACCCCACCTATACATTCTCGGTGCCCATGCGGCAGATGATCTCCGGCAGCTTCGACATCTTGAGCCACATCATGGAAACCTATTTCAGCGAGCCCAATGAGGACAACGTCTCCGATGACATCATGGAGGCGCTGATGAAGAGCGTTATCCGCAATCTGCGCGTGGCCATAAAAAATCCGGAGGATTACACCGCCCGTTCCAACCTGATGTGGGACGCCACCATGGCGGAAAACCGCATCATCAAAATGGGCAAGAAGTGCGACTTCGAGTGCCACAACATGGAGCACCAGCTGGGCGCTTATACCAACTGCAACCACGGCTGCGGCCTGGCGGTGCTCCACCCGGTCTACTACCGTCATATTTACAAGGAGGGGCTGCCTAAGTTTGTCCGATTCGCGGAAAACGTGTGGGGCATCGCCCGTGACGGGAAAACGGACGAGGAACTGGCTCTGGCGGGCATCGAAGCCCTGGCCGCCTTTATCAAAGAGATCCGGCTACCCATCACGCTCAAGGAGCTGGGCGCAGACAAGGCGCAGCTGAAGGAAATCGCCGACTCCTGCGGCATCTCTCAGGGCAGCTATAAGCCTATGACCCATGAGGAAATTCTGGCAATCTTCCAGGAATGCTATGAATAAAATATTTGAACTAAGAAAGGAATGACCAACATGAAAAAATCAGCAGCCATTTTTTTAGGCCTTGCAATGGTCCTGAGCCTGGCAGCCTGCGGCACCAGCTCATCCAATGAGACCAGTGCCCCGGAAACTTCTACCTCTACCGCTTCCAGCGAAACGCAGGAGCCGGAGGCGACGCCGGAATCCACAGAACCCGCAGAGTCCACGGAAGAACCTTCTTCCCAGCCGGAAACGGAGGATGAGGCAGGCGGGACTCTGGTGGTCTATTATTCGGCTACCGGAAACACCGAGCAGGTGGCAAACTATATTGCCGACATCACCGGCGGCGATTTGTTTGAACTGGAGCCGGTAGAGCCTTACACCAGCGATGATCTGGATTGGACCAATGATAACAGCCGTGTTTCCCAGGAATACTACGATGAAAGTCTGCGGGATGTAGAGCTGGTGGCGGATACCGTGGAAAATTGGGACAGCTATGATACGGTATTCATCGGTTATCCTATCTGGTGGGGCATTGCCGCCTGGCCGACGGATGGCTTTGTGGAGGCCAATGACTTTACCGGAAAGACCGTGATCCCCTTCTGCACCTCTTCCAGCTCTGGTCTGGGTGAAAGCGGGCAGCTGCTGGCGGAACTGGCTGGTACAGGAGACTGGCAGGAAGGGATGCGTTTCCGTTCCAGCGCCAGCGAAGCGGATGTACAGGAGTGGATCGACAGCCTGAGCCTGTCCTGATGGATGAAAGGAGGACCCCATGAAACGGATTTTACCATTACTCCTTACTGGGGCTCTGATCCTCAGCCTTGCTGCCTGCGGCAGTGAGACTGGGGAATCGGGGCAGAGTTCAAGCGCTGCGCCATCTTCATCTTCCCCACAGGCAGAAACCGAAACGGATTCTGCTGCGGTAGCGCCTTCCATCGATACAGAAGAAACGGTAAGCCAGATTTCCGACAGCGATATTTTGATTGCTTACTTCACCATGCCGGAAGATGTAGATACGGAAGGTGTGGACGCCATTTCCGGAGCCAGCATTGTGGTAAATGGCGGAGAAGTGATGGGCAATGTGGAATATATGGCCAGCATCATTCAGGAAACGGTGGGCGGTGATCTGTTCCAGATCGAAACCGTAGAGCAGTATCCTTTGGACCATGATCCATTGGTAGATCAGGCCGCAGAGGAACAGGACGCAGACGCCCGTCCGGAACTGGCAACACACATTGATAATCTTGAACAGTACGACACGATTTTCCTGGGCTATCCCAACTGGTGGGCCGACTTGCCTATGGCGGTGTACAGCTTCTTCGATGAATATGATTTTTCCGGTAAGACCATCATCCCGTTTAATGTCCATAACGGAAGCCGGTTCTCCCGCACCATCCAGACCATTGAGGAGTTGGAGCCGGATGCTACGGTCATCGAGGATGGTTTTACGGTCAGCGAGCAGACGGTGGCCGAGGCTGCCCCGGATGTGGCTGATTGGCTGGCTGGGCTGGGATATTAAGGAAAATGAGCAATATGCAGAAAAAGAAAACCGCTCCGTTTCTTTCGCTTCTGTTATGCTGCACCTTGCTTCTCACTGCCCTTGCTGGATGTGCGGCTTCCAGCCCGGTTGCACAGTCCCAAGCAACAGAATCCTTTGAACCGCCGGAATCAGCCAATCAGGCGTCCGATAGGGACAGCATCCTTCCCTCTGGTGCAGAGCCACCAGACATAGAGACAGGGTTGATTCCTGAACAGGTTTTGGAGGGAGAAACCGGGACAATTCATTACAGCTACTATCTCCCGGAAAACTATGACCCGCAAAAGAATTACCCGCTGATGATGGTTATGCCGGGATATGACATGATGTGGTTCGGAGAAGAATCCTCTGGCTCCAATTTGAGCTGGGATGGGTTCCTGTGCTGGACAAAGCTCCCAGAGGAGATGATTGTGGCCTCAAGGCTGCCCGTCGCGCTCCCCAGTTCAGCAAGCGCTGATTTTCCTTACTTCTCAGTACGTCTCACGACGTCGATGTGCAGGAAAATGCAGTACTTTGGGAGCTGTGTCTGGTCTTCGAAAGTGTTCTGTTTTGCTTCGTAAGGAGCAAGCAAGGAGCAAATCACAAGCGAAAACAAAAGCCTTATGAAGCAGGAGATCGTTCCGCAAGGAGCGTGTCTCCTGCTTTTTTGTGTTGTGCGTTTTTCTTCGCCTCTTAAATCTTATCGGCATCTGATGATGTACGCGCTTGTGAACGCAGCCGGATTCCGATTTGTGCAGATGCTGGAGAGACTATCCCACCCTGGGAAAAAATATTTGGTTGGGGTGCAGTTCTGTCGGCTTTCGTTTCGACGCTTAATTGCACTGCTCATAAGCGATACACTTAATCATAGTTGCCGCTGCATGATGGCTTCAAGACTCGACATACCTGATCCACAGTGGTTCCATGCCAGTGTGGCACCTTCGCGCGGCAATGTTCCTCTATGGTTTCGACAGGATGCCGACTTACGTTTTTACGATATCGATGACTCTCTCTTTCTCACACAGCTGCTTGCTCCATGTACGGATCTCCGCTTCCAGTTTCCGGATGCGCTGATTTGCCGGTTGTTGTGGATGGCTTGCCCCCAGCTGTCTCCCGGCGACTTTCTACCAACTGCGCAGAGTGTCAGTGCAAATCCCCAGGTCCCGGACGACCTCTGTAGCCTCCGGCCCTTGCTCTGTCACCGTTTCACTGAGCCAGCTTTGAATACATCATCGTATCAAGGTGACGCCTCACCTTTTCGTCCTTATGCAGTTTCATTTCATCCTTCTCTCATTCTGCCAACTCTGTCATATGCTGGCTTCCATGCATAGTGGTTGCATTCCTTCTGGTGAATATCGTGTGCTAGCTTCATTCTACCATACGGGTTCGATGCACTGTAGTTGTCTTCTATATATGTTCAAATTCATTTTGTAATAAACCTGAATTATTATTATATCCTATTGAGCATAAAAACACAATATCATTTTCTTCCACAAGGAGAACGGTAATTTGGTGTGGTTGTAACGGGAAGAAAAACTTATGATAAAAATACAAAAGGTCATGTACGCATGACCACGAAAACAGAACATCCATCAATTTAACAAAGAAAGGTGACGATCCGAATGAAGAAACTTACAGCCCTCTTACTGTCTGTGATGGTACTGTTCTCCTTGGGCTCGCTGGCTTCGGCTGAAGAAACCACGACTATCGGCTGGACCTCCTGGGCACTCGCGGAGGAAAACCTGATTCCGATCTACGCCGGATCGGCCGACGCCTTTATGGCGGAGAATCCCGACATCACCATTGACTATTCTCAGACCAACCCCTATGCCTCCTATCTGGATCAGCTGCTGATCTCGGCGCAGGCTGGAAATGCCCCCTATGTGGCGCATATCAAGGCCGAATGGCTGCCTCAGTTCCTGGAGCTGGGTGTGCTCAAAGATCTTACCCCCTACATCAGCGAAGAAGTGATCGCCGACTATAATGCAAGTGCCATTGAAGGTGTAACCATTGACGGGCAGATTGTGGCACTTCCGTGGTTTGGCAACACCTATGCCCTGTACTACAACAAGGCGCTGCTGGAACAGGCGGGCATTGAAACGCTGCCTCAGAACTGGCAGGAGCTAATTGATGCGGCTTATAAGGTATCCGCCCTTGGCGATGATATCTATGGCCTGGCCATTCCCAACTCCAATGGCGTGGAAGCCGGCGAGGGCTACAATGTATTCCCGGCGCTGTGGGCGCACGGCGGCAATTTCCAGGATGCCGATGGAAAGATCAACCTGACCGATGAGGCCGCCATTGCTACCTTTACCGAGATCCAAAAGCTGATTGCTGACCACGTTTCTCCTACGGTAGGCAACAGCTTCAAGGATCTGCGCAACCTCTTTGGACAGGGCAAGATTGGCTTCTACTGGGATCTGGAGGCTACGATTGATACCGCCGCCGCCGCCGCTGAGGACAAGGATAAATTCTATGAGGATTTCGGCTGCATGGTTATCCCCGGTGCCGATACGCCCAATGGCGCGGGCTACGTGATTGATCACTATCTGGTGGTCTTCAACAACACTCCCGACGAACTGATGCCGCAGGTAGCCAAGTTCCTGGAATTCATGAGCGACTCCACCGTTATCCAGATCTTCAAGGACGGCAACCAGGGCAAGATGAGCTCCCGCGCCTCCGTGATGGATGAGGTATTTGCCGACGTGAGCGAGATCACCCAGGTCTATGTAGATGCAATGAAGACCGCACGGCCTCTGCCTGTGGCCGGCCTGCACTTCATGGACGCGGACAAGGAGCTGGTGAACGCGCTGACCCGCCTGGCACAGGGCGAAGATGTAACCGCTGTCATGACTGACTGCCAGCAGATTATTCAGGATATGTACGACGAAGAATAACCTTGCTGCTTGCGAGCAAAGCACACTGAACACTCGCCGTCCTTCCTGCGCGAGACGGGAAGGACGGCGAATTCTTTAGCGAAAGGGTGCCGGAACGATGAAAATAGCTAACCGTGCAAATACAAATCGCGCCAGAACTCCAGGGCCCCGTTCCGATCAGTGGTTTGGGTTTGCGCTGGTGCTTCCGGCGCTGATCGTGTTGCTGGTTGTGATCGCCCTGCCCATTCTCAAGGGTATATATGTAAGCTTCTTTTCTTATAAGCTCAAGGACATCAGCCAACCGTTATTCGATTTTTCATCCGCTAACATTCAGAAAATTCTGGCCGGAGAAGAGGGGTTGGGGGCTCTATCCAATCTGAAATGGAATGATCTGGCCAACTATACATCCCTGTTTAAACGGGGAGAAATACTGGATTACTTTGGCAATACCATTCTTTTTGTATTGCTTACGGTTTCCATTCAGCTCGTGTTGGGCATGATTATTGCGCTGCTGCTCAATTCCAAGCTGCGAGCAACAGGCTTTTTCCGCGGAGTGATGCTGATTCCGTGGACCATCCCTTCGGTTGTAGTCGCTATCCTGTGGAGATGGGTGCTGCATCAGGATTTTGGCGTTATCAATTATCTGGCCTATGTGCTGGGCATTACGGAACAAATGAACCTGTCCTGGCAGGTTTCCAACAGCCTTGCCATGGCGTCTGTGGTTATTGCTTCCGTATGGAGACAGCTTCCTTATATGATGGTGATGCTGCTGGCCGCCCTGCAAAGCGTAGACAGCTCATTGGAAGAGGCCGCTCATATCGACGGTGCCAACGGATGGCAGAGTTTTTCTCATGTGGTCCTGCCTTCCATCCGCCCGGTGCTCATTACCTCAACGTGGATCGCGGTAATGAACAACTTCCAGTCCTATACCATCATTGCCAACATGAATGGAACTGGCGCCGCAACCATGACGCTGTCCATCGCCGCCTATCAGGAGGCATTCAAAAGTTACAATTTCGGCAAGGGTGCTGCCATCGGCGTAATGTGGCTGGTTCTGCTTTTCGTTATCACACTGATAAGCAACCGCGCCTCTGATCGCGCCACCAACGATTATCAGTAAACCGGGGGAGGTGTATGGAATGAATGGAAAGTTTGAACGCGCAGAAAGGACCAAATCTCCGGAATGGCTGAGCGTATTCACGTTGCAACTGATTGGCGCGGTGCTGATTGCCCTGGCGCTGCGGAGGATATTTTTTCTATCCGGCCGGGTGGAAGAGGCACAGAAGACCTCTTGTATTGTGCTGGGTGTTGTCATGTTTGCTCTGGGCTGCGGGACGTTCTATCTGTGCTCACGGCTAAGCCGGCAGTATCAGACCCGCCCCGGTTTTCTCTATGCCAGGCAGCACACCGGAAGAATTCTGCGGTATGCGCTGGTGATCGTGATCACGCTGACGCTGCTGTTTCCCGTGCTATGGATGCTGCTATCTTCCCTGCAGCCAAGCCACACGCTAATGCACGTTCCCCCTACCTTTACCATCACGGCAGAAAGCTCACTGGACAACTATGTCAAAATCTTTTCCAAGCCGGAATATGTGCGTTACTTTATCAACAGCTTTATCACTGCCGGCGGTACGGTGCTGACGGTGCTGCTGGTGTCGGTACCGGCGGGGTTCTCGTTCTCCCGCTACCGCTTCCGCGGCCGCAATGCGATACTGACCTCCATTCTCTCGGTGCAGATGTTTCCCATTGTGGTGATTCTGATTTCACTCTATACATTTTATATGAAGTGGAACCTGCTCAACACCTACATAGGCGTCATTCTGGCGGACACCACCTTCGCGCTTCCGCTGGCCATTACGTTGATGAAATCCTTCTTTGACACTCTCCCACGCTCGCTGGATGAATCGGCGCGCATTGACGGTGCAGGACGCATGCGCACGATGCTGCAAATCCTGTTGCCGCTGACGCTTCCAGGACTGGTGGCGGTGGGAATCTACACTTTTCTCAATGCATGGGACGACTATCTCATGTCCATGACCATCATGCAGGTCAACAACATGAAAACTCTTCCCGTGGGATTGGCACAAAGTTTCCTTGGGGAATATGCACACGACTATGGCGCGCTCATGGCGTTCTCCATGGCCGGCTCGCTGCCCATTGTGCTGCTGTTTGTGTTTTTCCAGAAATACATGGTCAGCGGGCTTACCGCGGGCGCTGTAAAAGGATAAGTTCGCGGCGAAAAACTACAGGGTTTCGCAAAAAACTCCGGCCTTTGCCACCGCTAAAAGTACATCAGAATCTCCAGGCTGCCCGCCCTGTGGGGTGTGCATATAGCGCACCCGTTCAGGCTGTTAAACGCCTGTTTAGGTAGTTTGGAGGGTATGATCCTCTGCACACCGCACTTTGTCAGCAGCCTGTGTCGGGGCGCACATGCGCCCCGACTTTTTAGTTCTCTGAAGAAAGCGTAAAGGTTCCATAACAGGTGCGAAACAGCTCTGTAAACTCAGCACGCGTGCGGCACCCAAGCTCGCGGTAAATCTTACCCGTGCGATAATGAAGCGAACTCAGACTGATGTAGAGCCTGTCGCACAGCGCCTCGTAGCTCACTCCGGACAGGAGGCCCTCAATGATGCGGATATCCAGATCATCGCGGTTGGAAAGGCAGGTTTCAATCTGCATCAGGCGGCGAATGGTGGGATCGTGGTAAAACTGCTCCTTTTCCTTGGGTGCCGTCCAAAGGGCAGGGGCTCCTTCCGAAAGGCGACACGGCTCCCAACCGGTGCTTCCACGTACGATTAGCCTGCCCGGTGCAACAAGTTTGCAGACCAGCTCCGGCTCGGTCAACGTTTGGAGCTGCTGCCAGATGGAAAACGCATAGCGTCCGATGGCCCAGTAGTCCATTGTGATGCTGGTAATGGAAGGCGTACAGTAGCGGTCAATGGTCTGATCGGAAAAGCCGGCAACATACAAATCCTCCGGCACACGCACGCCCGCAGATAGAAGCTGCCGGATGAGAACGAAGGCCGCATAATCGTTGGGACAGATTACGGCATCATAGCGACGCCATACGCGCAAAAAGGCCTCCGTGCATTCCTGGATTTTTCCGGCCCAGCGAAAAACATCCTCCTCGCGGATGGGGTGTTGAGAAAGCGAAGTATATCGCAGCGCCGCATCGACCTTGACCATGTCGTTCAGCGACATCTGCCCTACACCTACCAGCGCGATGTGCTGCCGTCCACAATCCGCCATATAGCACAGCATGCGGATCATCTGTTGGCTGCGGCTGTGCGTTACACAGCTGATCTGACTGGACAGGCTGTCTGCATCCATGCCGGCCAAAATGATGCGTTTCCCCCTGCGGGACAGCACGGCTACCGCAGTCATGAGACTTTCATGGGAGTTGCCAATCAGGATGACGGGGTCAGTCAGGGCTTCAGAGTCGGTGTCGGCAAGCTGCACGGAGCATTGCGCGGCGGTTGCGGCCTTTTGCAGCCCCTGAAATATCTGTCTGTGCCACACAGAATGGGCACATCCGGGTTCCCACACCACGGATACAATACGCACAGCCATTCGGTGCCCCCTTTCGGTTGTGTACACATGCATCTGAGAAATACGGAGAAATATTATACACTCGTTCCGAAAAAAAAGCAATACCAAAACCCCTAAGGCGGATGCCCGCCATTCGTATTGTAAGGCAGCTGCAAACAGGCTTATACTGTGGGCATCGAAATACAGATACAGGAGGGACCCCTATGCCACATAAGTACAGAGTTGCCATTATCGGTGCGGGAATGATCTGCAACGCCGCTCATCTGCCGGCGCTTACGCCGCTGCGCAAGCGCGGCGCGGTGGAGGTTGTGGCTGTGGCGGACATCCGACCGGAGGCTGCACGCGAAACAGCGCAACGCTATGAGATTCCCGCCTGGTACGACGATCCTCAGAAAATGCTGGATGAGGTAAAACCCGACTGGGTGAGTGTGTGTACGCCCAATCGTCGCCACAACCTCAGCATTCTGGCGCTGCGGGCAGGGGCTAACGTGATGTGCGAAAAGCCCCTGGCTCTGACCTGGCGCGAAGCAAAAGAAATGTTTGACGTGGCCCGCCAGGAAGGCAAGCTGCTGTTCCCCTGTCAGTCACGCCGTTGGAGCCCGGACATGGATTTTGCCAGCGACGTTGTACGCAAGGGCCTGCTGGGCAAACCCTACTTTGCTGATCTGAGCTTTGTGCGTCGCTACGGCATTCCCACATGGGGCATGTTCCATATGAAAAGCGAAAACGGCGGTGGTCCGTTCTGCGATCTAGGCGTACACTTTCTGGATTCGCTTTTGTGGATGACCGGCAATCCGCGTGTGGTCAGCGTCAGCGGCAGCATGTATGATATCATTGCCCAGAAGGGAGAGGATGTACTCCTTTCCATCAAGGAGAGCGGAGCGGCAGGCGGCCTGTTTACCCCGCGCCCCTATGACCCCAGCGAGTTCAGCGTGGAGGACTCCGCCATGGGCAGCATGCGCATGGAAGGGGGCCTGTCAGTCAACTTCAAGTTTACCTGGGCCATGCATCAGCCCACCGCAAAGCACATTACCATCTGCGGCGATCGGGGCGGTCTGGATGTGGAGCAGATGGTCCTCTACCAGAATGTAGGAGGCTATCAGGGCGAGACCAAACTCAAGTATTTTGACAACCGGCCCTTTGCCGGGGTGCCCTTTGACGCTCACCACTATATGTACGAGCATGTGCTCAACGTGCTGGACGGCAAGGAGGAGCCCAGGGTCAAGCCGGAGGAAACACTCAATGTGGTTTCCGCTATTGAGGCATTCTACCGTTCTGCGGAAGAAAACCGGGAAATCCGTACCGAGGATCTGGAGGGATATACCATATGAAAACCTATCGCGTATGTATTGCGGGCTTTGCCCATGTACACATCAACGATGTAGCCAGCCACTTTGTGGATCATCCCCAGACGCAGCTGGTGGGCCTCGCCGATACCAAGCCCGTGGTTCCTGAGCTCAAGCCCGGAGCACCCTATACCCGGGAGTGGAACATCCGATATGTCAGCGATCTTTGCGGTGCTCCCATCTACGAGGACTGGCGCGCCATGCTGGATACGCTTCGCCCGGATCTGTGTGTGGTTAACAGCGAAAACAGCTATCATGTGGAAATTACACAGTTCTGCGCGGAACGCGGCATTGGCGTATGCATTGAAAAGCCCATGGCTGACAATCTGGCCGACGGATTCAGAATGGCCCGTGCTGCCCAAATGCATAACAGCTTCCTGATGGTCAACTGGCCTGTGACATGGAATCCCGGCATGCAGATGGTTAAGACGCTGATTGATCGTGGCGTTATCGGCGACGTAATTCAGGTCAAGACCCGCATGGGCCACACAGGTCCACTGGGCCGTGGTGCAAAGCATAAAATTGCCCAGACCGCCGAGCCAATGACTGAGGCGGAGAAGAGCGCCACATGGTGGCATCAGCATGCCTGCGGGGGCGGCGCGATGGCGGACTATTGCTGCTATGGCAGCGTGCTGAGCTGCTGGTATGCGGGTGAACCGGCGATAGCGGCCATGGGCATGCGTGTCAACAGCATGACTCTGATGGGCGATGCAGAGGACAACAGCGCCATGTTCGTACGTTTCCCCAGCAAGTATGCGGTGCTGGAAGGCACTTGGACCACCGTGGACCACACCTTCAAATCCCCCATCGTGTATGGAACCAAAGGTGCAATTGTGGGCGATTACAAAACCGGTAAAGTGGTGGTCTATCATGAGGACCATAGCGTAGAAGAGATCGTCAACGATCCCCTGCCGCCCCAATTGCGTGACGTGGCCTGTGGCTATGTCCATTACATGGAGACAGGCGATATCCACTTTACGGCTCTGCCGGAATTTAACCTGAAGGCGCTGGCTGTGCTGGATGCTGGAATCCGTTCTGCCGGTACCGGCAAAATGGAGTTGGTTAATAACGAGCATTGGCAGATAGGATAACGAGTAAGACGGAGAGAATTCCGTGGACGAAAGCCTGACCCAGATCCGGGAATAGACGCAGGACAATTACAGGCGGTAGTCCGCTTAGGCACGTGGCGGGTGGCTGTGCTCAACAGCCATCCGCGCTTTCACCGTGAGAACATTGCTTAGCTTGAACGGCACCTACCGATGACGAATGCTTCCTCCTTCTGAAAGGCCTTGCGGCGCTGTAAGCTGCGGGCGGTTCCGAAAGCGAAGCAGCACCCATTGAGGGGGTCGGACTGAAGCCCCTGGAAGTACACAATGTATGCCAGGGCGTGTGTCACGCAATCGAGACGGAGGAGCATCCCTTGGTCCCCATTGCGCAAAACGATGTTACTTCTCCGTAGAATGCTCCCAAAACATTTATCAATCCCGATGATTTGCCCCCGTGGCAAAAGAGGAAACCGACATGACAGGAATCATTACCGACATTCAGAAGTTCAGCCTGCACGACGGAAAAGGCATCCGCACCACCGTATTTTTCAAGGGCTGCAATATGCGCTGCGACTGGTGCCATAACCCGGAAACCATTTCGCCCAAACCACAGCGCGCCTTTTATGAACGCAAATGTATCCATTGCGGACACTGCGATCACTGTCCTACCGGGGCCCGGGTTACCATTGGACAAGAAAAAAGCGTGGAAGAGGTCTATCGCGAGCTGGCGGCCGATCTGCCATACTACCGGGAATCGGACGGTGGTGTTACCCTTTCCGGGGGAGAACCGTTAATGCAGGCGGAGTTTGCCCGCGAGCTGCTCAAACGCTGCCGGGAAAATGGGATAGGCACAGCAGTCGAAACCAATTTGTCACTGCCGTTTGAGCGGATGGAAGGGTTGCTTCCGTATTTGGATCAGGTGTTTTTTGACATTAAGCTGATGGATGACGCCCAGCACCGTCAGGTTACGGGCATCTCCAATGCTACGGTGCTGGAAAACGCGCAGAGACTCGCCCACAGCGGCATACCTGCGGTAGTGCGTACACCGCTCATCCCAGGCATTACCGATACGGTGGAAAACATCGGTGCCATTGCCTCGTTTGTACGCACGCTGCCCAACGTGCGGTATTATGAGCTTCTGAACTTTAACCCGCTGGGCGAGGAAAAATATCGCGCTCTTGGCCTGACATGTGTGCATGAGGGAAAGCGCCCTCTAAAAAAGGAAGCTCTGCTCGCACTGGCACAGGTGGCACAGGAGAGCGGCATCAGGGTGGTTTACGGACAGGAGTGAGGGCCATGAAAACATTGAAGGATCTGCCGCTGGAAGAAAAGCGGGCGCTGTACACATCATGGATTGATGAACTGCACGACCAAAAGGTGGAGGAAACCCGCCGCAAGGTAGCGCGTTTTGGCTATACTGATGAGGATGACTATCACTTTCTGACGCCACCGGAGGGCTATGACTGGCATCCGCGCGGGGATACCCCCAATGGTGATTTTCACGGCTATGACGGCTGGTCTGAAAACTACCGCGATATGGTGCGCAGCTTTCCGCCGGTGGTGGTGCCCCAAAACAGCATGGCGGGCAACTTCTTTCGCATTTTGCAAAAATTCCGCAAACTGCGCTGGCATGAAAACTGGGATCTTTCGCCCTGGCAGGAGCTCATTGACCGTTATTGCATCGATCATGGACTGGGTCAGATGCATCATCTCTGCGGAGACGTACGTATCGCCATGCAGCTGGGCTGGGGCGGGCTGCTCCAAAAGGTGGGGCGGTATGCTGACATCAACAACGAAACCGAGGACCAGCGCGCCTTTTATCGTGCGGAAGAAATGTTTCTGCACACCTGCATCGAATGGATGGAGCGCACCACGGACTGCATCGCCGAAAAACTGGCTGCTGAAACCGATCCGCTGATCGCCGACAATTTGCGCCAGATGCTGGAAGCCAACCGACGCGTCACATTGGAGCCGCCGACAACACTCAGGGAGGCTTGTCAGTTTATCAGCTGGTACAATATCTTTGGCCGCAGTTTTAACCGTGAGGGCGCGGGAGGTCAGCTTGACGAGCTGCTTCGTCCCTTCTATGAACGGGATGTTCAGGAGCACAGAATCGACGACGAGGATGCCGTGTTCTACATTGCGGGGCTGCTGTTGAGCGATACAAAGTATTACCAGCTGGGCGGACCGGATGAACAGGGCCGCGATATGGTCAGCCGGGTATCTTGGCTCATTCTGGAAGCGGCTGACCGTCTCAATGTTTCCTCTAACCTGACGGTGCGCGTGCATGAGGGTCTGCCGGAACCTTTCTTCCGCCGGTGTGTGGAACTGCTTTTTCAGCACAAAAATGGCTGGCCGCGCTTTTCGGGAGACCAGTCGCTGGTTCAGGGCTTTGTGCGGCGCGGCTTTACGCCTGAGTTGGCCCGCCGGCGAATTGCCGTAGGCTGCAACTGGATGGCTATCCCAGGCATCGAATATCCCCTCAACGACAGCATTAAGGTGAACCTGGCGCGGGTATTTGAGGTAGCGCTTTATGAGATGTTTGACCATGGCGAGCGCTCCGTAGCCCGGCTCCAGTCACTGTACGAGAAACATTTGAAAATTGTGCTTCGCGTGGTGGCCGAGACCACCGACATGCACCTTCGCCTCAACTATCAAAACAACCCCGAGCTGTTTTTGAACCTGGTCACTGTAGGTCCGGTGGAGACGGGACGCGACGCATCCGACCATAGCCTGCAATACTATAATATCGGTGTGGATGGCGCGGGTATCGCCGTGGTGGCAGATTCGTTTGCGGCGCTGGAAACCCGAGTGGAACGCGAGAAAACGTTGTCCTGGGAACAGGTGGAGGAGGCGCTGCGCACAGATTTCCAGTGTGAAGAGGGCGCCTATATTCAGGCGGTACTGAAATCTGCGCCCAAGTTTGGCCAGTGGAATTCGCCGGCAGAGGACTGGGTACGCAAATTGTGTGCACAGTTCAGTGATCTGGTGGTTCATCTGGAAGCGCATGAAGGTGAAATTTTTATTCCCGGCATGTTCTCCTGGTCCAAAACCCTTTTGTTTGGCAGCTGCGTGGGGGCCACGCCCGATGGCCGCCGCGCGGGCACAGCTATCAACCATGGCGCCAATCCCATGCCGGGTTCTGTGCCAAACGGAGCCATGACCACCATGAGCGAGGCCATTGTGGCTGCCCAGTGCGGCATGGGGAATACCAGTCCCTTCCAGCTTGAGCTGGACCCTGGTATTACTCAGGCGCAGGGTGGTGTAGAAAAGGTGATGGCACTGCTCAAGACGCATTTGCAGCAGGGTGGCACGCTGATAAACGTCAACATTGTGGATGCGCAAAAGGTAAGGGCAGCACATAAAAATCCGGAGCTTTATCCCGATCTGGTAGTGCGGGTAACAGGGTTTACGGCTTACTTTATTACGCTGTCGCCTGAATTCAGGCAACTGGTGGTAGACCGGATGGTGGACATTGCATCTTGAAAAAGCACTGCCCTGTGCAGCGATATGCAAGGCACATTCAAAAAGCAAAACCTGGTTACGTGCGTCATGCACAGAGATGGAAGCAGGCGCTTGAGGTGTGGAAAAACCGCAGTGGTAAGCCAAGAATCAGGTGAAAACGAAGAAATGGCCGCATATTGGGCACGGTCGGCAGCAGGCCCTTGAAGTTCAGCAAGTACTGAATTTCTGCGATTTGCACCCTTCCCTTTTGGGGGAGGGTGCAAAAAATCTTTCAGGGAGGTTTGCAAGGCCGCAGTCCGCCGAGTGAAATCCGCATCCGGCGACACGTGCGGCGGATGCGGAAACCCTGCGCAGCAAGGTTACGTTTCCCCGGCCGCACCATTGACGCAAGTGAAACACATTCTGTCGGAAACGGCCGCCACACGCGGACTTTTTCAACAAACTGACGGGACGGAGAATTGCTCTCCGTCCCGCAGCATTTGGCATCATCAGCGCTGTACGCGTCCGCTGCCGCTACCTTTCATCAGGTTTTCCACCTCGGACACACTCACACGGTTGAAATCGCCCCCGATGGTGTGCTTGAGACAGCTGGCCGCCACGGCAAATTCCAGCGCGGTCTTTTCATCCTCATAGGTATTGAGGCCATAAATCAGGCCGCCGCCGAAGCTGTCGCCGCCGCCCACGCGATCCACGATATCGGTGATGCGATACTTGCGGCTGAGGAAGAAGTCCTTGCCGTTATAGAGGCAGGCGCTCCAGTCGTTGTGGTTGGCGCTTTTGGATTCGCGCAGGGTGATGGCTACACGCCGGATGTTGGGATAGGTGTCCATGGCAAGCCTGGCAATCGCCTTGTACTGCTCGATGTTCAGCTCGCCTTCTTCCACGGCATGGGCGCTTTCCGCCTTGAGCAGCAGGGACTTCTGGAAGTCCTCCTCGTTGGCGATCACGGTATCAACGTACTTGACCAGCTCGGTCATGACCTGGTCGGCCGTCTTGCCGTACTTCCAGAGATTCTTACGGTAGTTAAGGTCGCAGCTTACATGCAGGCCCATGCTCTTGGCGCACCTGACGGCCTCCAGGCTCAGATCCGCCGCACCCTGGCTGATGGCGGGCGTAATACCGGTCAGATGGAACCACGTAGCGCCGTCAAAAGCCTTCTTCCAGTCAATATCCCCGGGCTTGGCTTCACAGATGGCACTGCCTGCGCGGTCATAGATCACCTTGCTGGGGCGCTGCACCGCGCCGGTTTCCAAAAAGTAAATGCCCATGCGGCCGTCCCGCCGGATAATATTGCTCACATCCACGCCAAAGCTGCGCAGTTCCCGCACACAGGCATCGCCTATATCGTTTTTTGGCAGCACGCTCACAAAGGCGGTATCCATGCCATAGTTCGCCAGGGAAACGCTTACGTTCGCCTCTCCGCCGCCAAAGGTGGCCTCCAGACTGGGGGATTGGAACAAACGCTCGTAGCCGGGGCTTTTCAGGCGGAGCATGATCTCGCCAAAGGTAACAACCTTCGCCATGGTCCATTCATCCTTTCACTTCTCGGGTTGATGAGGGTTATTTCTGCAGCAGGTGCACGGCGAAGCCGGCAATGTCATCCTTGAGGTAAATGGCGCGCAGCTTGCCATCCTTCATGATGACGCTGTCATCGTCAAAGGCAAAGCCGCGGCGCTCCATATGCCAGCGGGCACGCTTGATGGAATTGCAGGCCACGGCGATATGGCCATGAGCGCCACGGAACGGGATCTTCATGACTTCAAAGCCCTCTCCCACGAAATTGGCGTTTTTGTGCTCGTCGATGGGCCAGCCCAGCAGCTTGGACAGCGTCTGTGCATCCTTCATGGACTGCTCCGGCGTGCCGCTATTCACGCCCACATGGCGGATTTCCAGGCCCAGCATCTTGTTGACGGCGCTGCGGGTGATGTCTTCAATGCGCTTCCAGTCCTTTTGGGCCACGGCGTCGCCGGGGACCATCCAGCTGCCGCCGCACGCGACGATCTTGGGGAAGGCCAAATACTCGTTCAGATTCTGTTCGTTGATGCCTCCGGTCGGCAGGAAGGTGACGCCGCCATAGGGCGCGGCTATGGCCTTGATCAGCTTAAGGCCGCCCAGGGGTTCGGCGGGAAAAAACTTGACCGTTTTCAGACCCATGGACAGGGCTACTTCAATATCGCTGGGATTAGCGCAGCCGGGCACGATCGGCACATTTTTCTCCTGGCAATACCGCACGATTTCAGGATTCAGCCCGGGAGACACAATGTAGGTAGCACCGGCATTCACCGCGCGGTCCACCTGATCCTTCGTAAGCACGGTGCCTGCGCCCAAAATCACGTCGGGCAGCTCGGCATGCACGCGGCGGATGGCTTCCTCGGCCGCGTCGGAGCGGAACGTGATCTCCGCGACGGGCAGTCCGCCGTCGGACAACGCCTTGCAAAGGGGCACCGCGTCGGCGGCGTCTTCCACCTTGATTACCGGCACGATGCCGGCCAGAGACAGCTTTTCGATCATTTCCATGGGGCGTTCCTCCTTTTGATCTTGCATGACATAGGGATGTGGTGCGGCAACCTTGCCGCCGTCTGACAGCTTTGATTGGGAAACAGACAGATCAGGCATTTTTCAAAACCTGCTCGATGCGCGGCTGAATGCCCAGCAGCAGGTCGGCACAGTGTGCGATTGCCTCCTCGCCCATGCGGAAGCTGGGAGCGGACACGCTCAAAGCGTACACCGCCCGGCCCTCTCGGTTGCGCAACGGAATGGCTACACAGCATACGTTTTCGTTGCTTTCCTCGCGTTCCACAGCATATCCCCTGCTTCGCACCTCCGCCAACTGCTCCAGCAGCCTGTCCAGGCCGATGATGGAATGCGGCGTAAGCGCCGTCATTGGCGTATCCGCATACAGCCTGCGCACCTCGTCGTCATCCATCGTGGAAAGAATGGCCTTGCCCAGCGCGGTGCAGTACAGCGGTGCGCGCGAGCCCACATAGCTGGTCATGCGGATGGACTGGGTAGAATCCAGCTTGTCGATGTAAAGGGTGTCCCGCTCGGCCCGCACGCCCAGATGCATGGTTTCGTTGATTTTGTGATGAACCTCCGCCATGCATCCTCGGATCAGCTCCATCACATCCACCTGATGCATGGCGCCTGCACCGATTTCAAACATCTTCAGTCCCAGGCGGTATTTGCCCGTGTCCTCCCGCTGCGTGGCATAGCCCAGCCGGGTGAGCGTCTGGGCCAGATTGAAGGCCGTGGACCGAGGCAGACGCAACGCCTGCGCCAGTTCGCAAAGAGCCAGTCCCTCGGCATGCGCGCCCAGCAGTTCCAGCATATCCAGCCCACGCTGCAACGTTCGATTGGGGATTTCAGCCATGATGACTCCTCCGTTGTTCACATATGTGAACAATGTTCCCAGTTTTGATGACCTATTATAGCCCCTCCTCAGGGAACCTGTCAAGGGTTCTTCACCGCCAAAAGCCGCGCTTCCCGAGTTGGAAAACGCGGCCTGCATGGTCAGAGCTGAAAAGTGGGCACCGTGTCTTTCGCGTCCGCTGCGGCACGGGGTGCTTACAGCGTCACGCCCGTTTTGAAAATAGCCATGTCGTGGTAACCGTTGCGTTCGCTGCACACCTTCCGCCCTCCGGCCACAGCCAGCACATAGTCCATCAAGTCCCGGGAGAGTTCCCCCAGCTCCTTGCCCTCCAAAAGCTCACCAGCGTTGAAATCAATCCATCCGTGCTTATGGGACGCCAAATGGCTGTTGCTGGCGATCTTTACCGTGGGCACCGGCGAGGCGAACGGCGTGCCGCGTCCCGTCGAAAACAGCACGATCTGCGCGCCCGCGGCGGCCAGCGCCGTGGAGGCTACCAGATCGTTGCCGGGCGCGGAAAGGAGGTTGAGACCTGCGGTTTTGACTCTCTGGCCATAGGCCAGCACGTCCCTGACGGGCGCAAAACCGCTTTTCTGCGTACAGCCCAGGGCTTTGTCCTCCAAGGTACTGATGCCGCCAGCCTTGTTGCCAGGCGAGGGATTCTCATAGATGGTCTGATGGTGCTCCTCGAAGTAGCGCTTAAAGCCGTTGATCAAATCCACCGTTTTACGGAACATCTCCTTATTCTCGCAGCGGTCCATCAGAATCGTTTCGGCCCCGAACATCTCCGGCACCTCGGTCAGGATGGTACTGCCACCCTGGGCGATGAGCAAATCGGAAAAGCCGCCGATGACCGGATTGGCCGTGATGCCGCTGAATCCGTCCGAGCCGCCGCATTTGAGGCCCACCACCAGCTTGCTGGACAAACAGGGCACGCGCGTCTCTCCGCGCATATGGGTGGCCAGCTCCTCCAGCAGCTGCATCGCCTCCGCCACCTCGTCCTCCACCTGCTGGCATACCAGAAAACGCATGCGGTCAGGATCGTATTCGTCCATATAGGGACGGATCTGGTCAACGCCGCTGTTTTCGCAGCCCAGCCCCAACAGCAGCACGCCGCCCGCGTTGGGATGCGTGGCCAGATCTGCCAGCAGCCGGCGGGTATTCTCCTGATCCTCCCCCATCTGGGAGCAGCCATACGGATGCGGGAAGGCGTACACGCCCTCCACCCCTCCCCCTACCAGCGCCTGCGCGCGACGCTCCAGGGCGCGGGCCACGTCGTTGACACAGCCCACGGTGGGCAAAATCCACAGCTCGTTGCGCACGCCTACACGCCCGTCTTTTCGCGGATAGCCCGCAAAGGTGGCGGCAGTCCGGGAGGCAAGCGGCTTTCCATGCGGGTGGTACTGGTATTCCAGCTCGCCGGAGAGCAGCGTGCGCAGATTGTGCACATGCACATGGCTTCCCTGAGGAATATCGGTTTTGGCCTCGCCGATGGGAAAGCCGTATTTGATCACATGCTCCCCTTTGTGCATGGCGTTGAGGGCCACCTTGTGGCCGGCGGGAATGTCATCGAGCAGCGTGATGGTTTTCCCGTCAACCTCGATGGCATCGCCCGCCTTCAGGGGGGTGAGCGCTACGGCGACCGAATCGTCGGGACTGATTTTGAGCACGTTACGCATGGTCAGCCTCCAAAGCGTTCCGTCATCACGGTACGCATGCCGCGGGCAAGCACATCCTCAAGCGCAGTGGCCACAGCCGTCTCCAGTCCGGGCACCTGCGTCAGATCCTGTCCGAAGAAGTCGGTGCTGCTCAGGAACATGCGCGTCAATTCAGCGGCGGGTTTCTGATTATTTTCGGCAAAGAAGGCCAGAACTGCCGCGTCATCCCGCAGGGCGTAGGGCTGCCCGTCGCGCAGGCATTCCAGCGCGCCGTCCTTGAGATGGCCGCCATGGTAGAGGGCCATCAGCGCAGCCAGGGAGAACGTCAGGTGCTCAGGCAGCTTGTGCTCCCTTTCCACATAGCCAAGCAGGCTGGGCATGCAGCGGGCGCGCCACTTGGAAACGCTGTTGAGGCAGATGGAAAGCAGCGCGTGCTTGATATAGGGATTCTTAAACCGGCCCGTGACCGCCTCGGCAAAGGCCATCAGGTCCTCTTTGGGCAGGTTGAGGGTGGGGATGACCTCGTCGTAGAGGGTTTTTTGCATGAAAGTCAGGATCATGGGGTCGTTCATGGCGTCGAGCACGTAGTCATAGCCGCACAGGAACGCGGCGGGCACGAACGAGGTGTGCGCCCCATTGAGAACGCGCACCTTGCGCTGCTTGTAGGGCTTCTGGTTGTCGGTGAAGATCACCGGAAGGCCGCAGTCCGGCAGGGGCAGCTCGCCGGAGATGTCCTTTTCGGATTCGATCACCCACAGGGCAAAGGGCTCGCCCGTTACCAGCAGCCGGTCCTCATAGCCCAGCTTCTGCCAGATGGCTTCCGCTTCGTCGCGGGGATAGCCGGTAACGATACGGTCCACCAGCGTGGAGGTAAAGACGCACGCCTCGTCAAGCCAGGTTTCAAAGCGCTCGCCCAGCTTCCACAGCCGGGCCAGGGTCTTGACGCAGCGCTTGAGGGCGATACCGTTATCGTCGATGAGCTCCACCGGCAGGATGATCAGGCCCTTGTCGGCGGCATAGCCGAATGCCTCGGCGCGCTCATAGAGGAACTTGCACAGCTTGCCCGGATAGGAGTTGGGCGGGCAGAGGTCGAATCGGTCGCTTTCGTCCAGCACAATGCCCGCTTCGGTGGTGTTGCTTACGATAAAGCGCAGGGTATCCAGCCTGGCATAGGCCGCGTACTTCTCATATTCGCCATAGGTATCCACCGCATCGCTGACCGAGGTGATCGCGCGGCTCATCTCCACGGGCTTACCGTCCACCAGGCCGCGCAGCAGCACGGTATAGCGGCAGTCCTGCTGGTGAAAGGCGTCCAGGTTGCCAAAGGATATGGGCTTAACCAGCACGACGTTTCCGTTGAAGTCTACTTTTTCATTGGCGATATCGATCATGTAATCCACAAAGGCACGAAGAAAGTTGCCTTCTCCGAATTGCAGCACACGAACGGGCCGTTCGGGCGCCTTGAGCACATCGGCATTCAGTCGATCCATTGGGATCCCTCCTCGTCTGTTTCTGGTCATCTCCAGGTTCCGAAGCGTGTAAATAGTTACATCAACTCTCGGTTATCGTACTCCTTTTTTGGCGTTGCGTCAATCCATCGCACAGGAATCTTTTATTTTCCACAATTTCATAAACGATTTTGTTTGTAAGAAATAACGGCTTGAAAACCCTGTTCGATATGTGTATAATAGGAGCGGTTTCATTGAAGTAAGCATTTACATCGCAGAGAGGGATACGCGTCATGAACATCTACGATATTTCCGAAAAATCCGGTGTTTCCATTGCCACGGTCTCCCGCGTATTAAACGACAGCCCGCATGTGAGTCAAAAGACCAAGGAACGGGTGCTTTCTGTGATCGAGGCCTGCGGCTATGTCCCAAACGCCTTTGCACGCGGTCTGGGGCTGAACACCATGAAAACGGTGGGCCTGCTTTGCCCCAACGCGGCAGACCCCTATCTGTCGCAGGCGCTGACCTATCTTGAGCGCGCCTTCCGCAGTCACAGCTACGACTGTCTGTTCAGCTGCACCGGTACCGACCTTGCCGAGCGCGCCCAGGGCACGGAGCGCATGAAAAACCGGCACGTAGACGGCATGGTGCTCATGGGCTCCACCTTTCTTGAGGATGATGATACCAAAAACGACTACATCCGTGAGGTCGCCCGCTCCATGCCCGTGGTGATGCTCAATGCTGCCTTTCATTGCGACAATGTGTACTGCGTGATGTGCGACGACCAGCTCGCCACCATGGAGGCCACCCAATACCTGATCGACACGGGCCGTAAAAACATCCTGTATCTGTATCACAGCAAAAACTACAGCGGCCGCAAGAAGCTGGCCGGTTACCACGCGGGTCTGGCCAGCCGGGGCATTGCCGCCAGCGAGGCGCTGATTCAGTTTTTCAGCGAGGACAAGACCAGCCTCCCGCAGGTGCGCGATCACCTGCTGTCCTTGCGCAAGGAAGGGCTCGCGTTTGACGCGGTGCTCACCTCGGAGGATGTGCTGAGCATTGGCGCGGCGAAATATGCCCGCGCCGTGGGGCTGTCCATTCCCGGCGACCTGAGCATCGTCGGCTATAACAACTCCAATTACTGCCTGTGCTGCGACCCCGAAATGACCAGCGTGGACAATAAGCTTCATGCCATCTGCGACCACTGTGTGGAAACCATGCTGGCCGTTTTGAACGGACGGGACATGCCCCAGAAAACCGTCTTTACAGGCGAACTGATCCGCCGCGGCAGCACGCTGTAGCTTTCTTCGCTTTTCCCTTGCGACTATGGCATACCCAATTTATTAAAGGAGCGCTTTACATGCAAGCATTCATGGACAAGGACTTCCTGCTCTCCACCCCTACGGCCCGCACGCTCTACCACGACGTAGCGGCCAAATGCCCCATCATCGACTACCACTGTCACATCAGTCCGCGGGAGATCTATGAGGACCTGCGCTACGAAACCATCACCCAGGTATGGCTGGGCGGCGATCACTACAAATGGCGCCTGATGCGCTGTGCGGGCGTGCCGGAAAAATACATCACCGGCAAGGAAACCAGCGACTACGAAAAATTTGTCAAATGGGCCGAGGTCATCGGCAAGGGCATCGGTAATCCCCTCTACCACTGGAGTCATCTGGAACTCCGGCGCTTCTTCGGTTACGAGGGCACGCTGAGCGCCCGCACGGCCGACGAGGTATGGAACCTGTGCAACCGGAAGCTGCAGAGTCCCGGCTACAGCGTACGCGGCCTGATTGCCATGAGCAACGTGGAAACCATCTGCACCACGGATGATCCCATCGACACCCTGGAATGGCACCAGAAGCTGGCCGCAGATGATACCTTCCACACCGTCGTTCTGCCCGCCTGGCGGCCAGACAAAGCCATGAACCTGGAAAAGGCGGACTATCCGGAATACCTGAGCAAGCTTTCTGCCGCATCGGGCGTGACCATTGATAGTTTCAGCAGCTTGAAGGAAGCGCTTCGCAAACGGATGGATCACTTTGCCCAGAACCGCTGCTGTCTGAGCGATCATGCGCTCAATTACGTGATGTACGCCCCCGCATCCAAGGAAGAGGTAGAAGCGATCTTCCGCAAACGCCTCGCGGGGGATGCTGTGACCGAGCGCGAGCAGGCCATATTCAAGACCGCATTCATGTTCTTCGTGGCGCATGAGTACAGGCAGCGCAACTGGACCATGCAGCTGCACTACGGCTGCCGCCGCGACAACAACCGTACCATGTACGATCGCCTGGGACCGGATACGGGCTATGACTGCATCGACAACTACGCTCCCTCCTCCCAGACCGCCGCGTTCCTCGGCGCGCTGGAGGCTGCGGGCGACCTGCCCCAAACCGTACTCTACAGCCTCAATCCCAACGACAATCAGGCCATCGACAGCATTTGCGGCTGCTTCCAGAGCGAGGAAGCGGTGTCCAAGATTCAGCACGGCTCCGCCTGGTGGTTCAACGACCACCTGCAGGGCATGACCGAGCAGCTGGTCAGCCTGGCGAACCTGGGGTATCTGGCCGGATTCGTGGGCATGCTTACCGACAGCCGCAGCTTCCTGAGCTATCCCCGGCATGAATATTTCCGTCGCATCCTCTGCCGCCTGATCGGCGAATGGGTGGAGGAGGGTCTCTTCCCCAACGATATGGAGATTCTCAGTGAAATCGTGCGCGGCGTAAGCTATGAAAACGCCAGGCGCTATTTCCACTTTGCCACCCGGTAACGCAAAAGAAAGCGTCTGCGTCCCCCTCGTACCGGGGAAGAACGCGGGCGCTTTCTTTTTGGCTCAGGCTTCTGCGCTCATGGGCGTTGCCTGCGCGGCGGCGCTGTGCGCTGCCTCCGCGGGCTTATGAACCTGCGCGGCCTTTTTCTTGGCCACGGCCAGCATCAGCTTGAGGCGGTTAAGCTGATTGGCTTCGCTGGAGCCGGGATCGTAATCCACGGCCACGATGTTAGCGTCCGGATAATGGGCACGCAGCTTCTTAATCACGCCCTTGCCCACCACGTGGTTGGGCAGGCAGGCAAAGGGCTGGATGCACACGATATTGCTCACGCCCGTAGTGAGCAGCTCTGCCATCTCCCCCGCGAGGAACCAGCCTTCGCCGTACTGGTTGCCCTGCGCAAGGAAGGGCTCGGCCAGCGCGGCAATCTGCTCAATAGGCATGGGCGCCTCAAAGCGTCTGCTCCGGCTCAGCGCATCGATCGCAGGTCCGCGCGCCACTCGAATAGCGCTCACCACCAGCCGCGCCACAGCGGATGAGGTCCACTTAAGTCCCAGATAGCGGTGCTTGAAGAAGCCCCCATAGAAACTGTAGTTGAAGAAATCCATCAGGTCCGGCACCACCGCTTCCGCGCCCTCGCGCTCCAGCAGCTCCACCAGGTGGTTGTTGGCCACAGGCATGTACTTGACCAGGATTTCCCCCACCACGCCCACGCGCGGCTTGACCAGCGTTTCATCGATGGGCAGAGCGTCAAAGTCCTGCACCAGCTCGCGGCAGACTTGCCGGTAGGAGCGGGACGGATGCTTTTCAACGATCGAATCCACGCAGATGTCTCGCCATTTGGCGGCCAGCGCGTCGGCGGAGCCCTTTTCCTTTTCATAGGGTCTGACGCGGTAGAGGCACCGCATGAGCAGGTCGCCGTAAACCAGCGCGCGGACCGCCGCCATCAGCATGGAGGGTGAAATCTTCAGTCCCTCATTTTTCTCCATGCCGTTGGCGTTGAAGGAGATCACCGGAATGTGGGAAAGTCCCGCCTTATCCAGCGCACGGCGGATGAAACCCACATAGTTGCTGGCACGGCAGCAGCCGCCCGTCTGCGTCATGGCCAGGGCCAGACGGTCTGTATCATACTTGCCGGACAGCACGGCCTCCATCATCTGGCCTACCGTAATGATGGAAGGATAGCACGCGTCATTATTGACAAAGCGCAATCCCGTTTCGATCGCGGAACGCCCATCGTTTTCGAGCATCACCACATGATAGCCATAGCGGCGCATCGCGGGCTGAAGGATATCAAAATGAATGGGGCTCATCTTGGGGGCCAGAATGGTATAGCCCTCGTCAAACATTTTTTTGGTAAACTCCGTGCGGTGATAGGCCGCCGGCATGATCTGCCTCTCCCGCTTGCGCCGCCGGCGCTGCTCCATGGCCGCCAGGAGGCTGCGGATGCGAATGCGCGCCGCGCCCAGGCTGTTGACCTCGTCGATCTTGATGAGGGTATACAGCTTGCCAGAGCCCTCCAGAATTTCGCTCACCTGATCCGCCGTGATGGCATCCAGCCCACAGCCAAAGGAGTTAAGCTGGATCAGCTCCAGGTCGTCGCGCGTGCGCACAAACTCCGCCGCCCGGTACAGGCGGGAATGGTACACCCACTGGTCGTTCACGCGCAGGGGATGCTCCGGAGGCAGGGTTTGGGGCAGGCTGTCTTCGCTAAGCACGGCCAGGTTGTAGGAGGCGATCAGCTCCGGGATGCCGTGGTTGATCTCCGGGTCCACATGATAGGGCCGCCCCGCCAGCACGATGCCGGGCCGCCCGTTATCCTGCATCCATTGCAGGGCGCGCGCCCCCTCAGCGCGCACATCCTCCTTGGCGCGCAGCTGCTCCGCCCAGGCCGCGTGAACGGCCTCGCGGGTTTTGCGGGGAGCGATGCCGAAGCTGTCCTCAAAGAAATGAGCCAGCCGGTCTGCCGCCACCTTTTCGCTGGTCAGCGCCAGGAAGGGCTTGAGGAACCGCACCCCTTCGATATCCTCCACGTTGTTGGCGATGTTTTCAGGGTTGGCGATCACCATGGGGCAGTTAAAATGATTCTGCGCGCCGGGGTCCTCCTGATGTTCATAAAAGACGCTGGGGTAGAAAATCGTCTTCACGCCCTGATTGATCAGCCACTGGATATGCCCGTGCGCCAGCTTGGCGGGGTAGCATTCGCTCTCCGAGGGAATGGACTCCATGCCCAGCTCGTAGATGGCGCGTGAGGTAAGCGGCGAGAGCACCACGCGGAAACCCATCCGCCCCAGCAGCGTAGCCCAGAAGGGGTAATTCTCATACATGTTGAGCACTCTGGGCACGCCGATTTCGCCCATGGGCGCATTCGCGGCTTCCAGCGGCGCATAGTCGAACATGCGATGCAGCTTGTAAGCGGGTACATTGGGACCATTCTGAGCGGCGCGCTGCCCGCCCAGTCCCTTTTCGCAGCGGTTTCCGGTGATGTGCCGCCTGCCGCCGTCAAAAAGGCTGATGGTCAGCATGCAGTGATTGGCGCAGCCCTGGCACCGCGCCGTGGTGGTCCGGTAGCTCAGCGCGAGAATCCTGGAAATGGGCAGCATGGAGGTGGGTTGTCCCGTATATCGCTCCCGCGCCAGCAGCGCCGCCCCGAACGCGCCCATGATGCCCGCAATGTCCGGGCACACCGCCTCGGTCCCGGACAGCTGCTCGAAGGCCCTGAGCACGGCCTTGTTGTGGAAGGTGCCGCCCTGCACCACCACGTGCTCGCCCAGCGCCTTGGCACTGGAGAGCTTGATGACCTTGAACAGCGCGTTTTTCACCACCGAGCAGGCCAGTCCCGCGGAGATATCCTGTACGGACGCGCCCTGCTTCTGCGCCTGCTTGACATTGGAATTCATAAACACGGTACAGCGCGTGCCCAGATCGACGGGCTGGGGCGCAAACAGCGCCTCGGCGGCGAAGCCCTCCGCCGTATAGCCCATGGACATGGCGAAGTTTTCCAGAAACGACCCGCAGCCCGACGAGCAGGCCTCGTTGAGCAGAACGGTATCTACCGCGCCACCCCTGAGCTTGATACATTTCATATCCTGCCCGCCGATGTCCAGCACGCAGTCCACGCGGGGATCGAAGAAGGAGGCCGCCGTGCAGTGCGCGATGGTCTCTACCTCTCCTTCGTCCAGACAGAAGGCGGATTTGAGCAGCTCCTCGCCATAGCCCGTGGAGCAGGAGCGCGCTATTCTGGCCCCGGCGGGCATCAGCTGCTCAAGCTCGGCCACGGCGCGTTTGGCTGTTTCCACGGGGCTGCCCTGGTTGCCGGCGTAGAAGGAATAGAGCAGCTCGCCCTCCATGCCGATAAGCGCCAGTTTGGTGGTGGTTGATCCCGCGTCAATGCCCAAGAAACATTCCCCGCGATAGGTGGATAAATCGCCCCTTCGCACGGAAGCGCGCTCATGCCGCTGGAGAAAATCGCGGTATTCCCCGTGATTGGCAAACAGCGGCGGCAGGCGCTTGAGTCCCTCGGTCAGCGCCACACCCTGTGCAAGCCGGTCAATCAGCTGATCCAGCGGCACCTCCTTGCCCTCTGCGCGCATGGCAGCGCCCCTGGCGGCAAAAAGGTGACTGTCCGCCGGGGTGATGGCGGTTTCCTCCGTCAGATGCAGGGTGCGGATAAAGGCGTTGCGCAGCTCGGGCAAGAAGTGGAGCGGACCGCCCAGAAACGCCACGCGCCCGCGAATCGGCTTGCCGCAGGCCAGGCCTGAGATGGTCTGGTTCACCACGGCCTGAAAGATGCTGGCCGCCAAGTCCTCGCGAGCCGCGCCCTCGTTGATGAGCGGCTGGATATCCGACTTGGCGAACACGCCGCAGCGCGCCGCGATGGGATAAATCTCGTGATAGTTCGCCGCCAGGTCATTCAGCCCTGCCGCGTCCGTTTTGAGCAGCGCCGCCATCTGGTCGATAAACGACCCCGTGCCGCCCGCACACACGCCGTTCATGCGCTCCTCCACGCCGCCGGTGAAATAGATGATCTTCGCATCCTCACCGCCCAGCTCAATGGCCACATCCGTGCCCGGTGCGGCAGCTTCCAGCGCTTCGGCCACTGCCACGACCTCCTGCTCGAAGGTCACGTGCAGCGCGTCCGCCAGCGACAGCGCGCCCGAACCCGTCATGCCTACCCGCAGGCAGCATGAACCCAGCCGGCCGCGCACATCGCGCAAAAGATCGGCCAGGGTTTCCTGCGTGCGTGCGCAGTGCCGGCGATAGTCGCTGAAAAGCGTATGCCCGTCCGCATCCGTCACCACCAGTTTCACCGTCGTCGAACCGATGTCAATCCCCGCTTGATACACTTTCATGGACATGTTGTACTTCGCCTCCCGGGGCTCCCGCCGGCCGGCCCCGCTAAAAAATGAAATATTCTCCAAAAAACAATAAGACCGGCATCTCTACTGGATGTCGATCTTCTTGTATCGGCCTTGCGGCGATAGCTGGCTGGGGTAGCAGGATTTGAACCTACGAATGCGGGAGTCAAAGTCCCGTGCCTTACCGCTTGGCGATACCCCAACAAGGGGAAAAGTGGGGTGAGTAGTGGGGTTCGAACCCACGACATCCAGAGCCACAATCTGGCGCTCTACCGCTGAACTATACCCACCATGTCTGGCGCGCCTGAAGGGATTCGAACCCCTGACCCACGGCTTAGAAGGCCGTTGCTCTATCCGGCTGAGCTACAGGCGCACAGCGCACAACGCGCTAGGGGCTGATCCTCAGAGTACCCGCTGACGAGATATAATTGTACCATGGTTCAGCTTTCCTGTCAACCATCCTGCACGAAAATTTGCTATTTTCCCCGACATGCCGAATTGTTTTAAAAGAGCGCCGCCCGGAGGCATTCGGGCGGCGCAAACCTTATTCCGACAACGGCTCACTTTGCAGCGGCCAAGAGCGCAGCACGCGCTCCAGCTCGAAGGCATAGTCACGCGGCGTCAGGCTCTCGGTCAGCACCAGCGGCACGGAAGCCAGCGTGCGCCCGTCCAGCAGAAGGCGTGCCTCCCCCACCATGTCCCCCATCTGCATGCCGGCGGGCAGAGAGTCCGGCATGTCATATTCCAGCGAAGGAATCTCGCCCTTGGGCACGGGGGCGGTCAGGTCCGCTCCCGCGCAGATATAGACGGTATCCTGCGTGCCGTCCGTAACCGGCAGCACGCGTACCGTCTCGCCCTCGGACAGTGCGGTAAAGCCCTCGTAGCGCTCAAAGCCCAGGTCCATCAGGCGTGCCGCCTCGTCAAACCAGTTTGCGCAGTTGAGCACCACGCCGATCACCTCCAGCCCGTCGCGCCGGGCGCCGAACACCAGGCAGCGCCCGGCGGCGCGGGTATAGCCGGTCTTGATGCCGGTTGCGCCCTCGTAATCGGTCAGCAGGCGGTTCTTGTTGTTGAGGATGCGATCGTAGCTGCGCCCTTCCCAGGGGATGGACGCCCGACGGGTGCTGACGATCTCGCGGAAGGTTTCGTGCTTCATCGCTTCACGGGCGATGAGCGCCAGGTCATAGGCGGTGGTGTGATGGCCCTCGGCAGGCAGGCCGTTGGGATTGACAAATACCGTGTTTTCACATCCCAGCTCGGCCGCCCGCTCGGTCATCATGGTGCAGAATGCCTCCACGCTGCCGCCGATATGTTCGGCGATGGCCACCGCTGCGTCGTTTCCGCTGGCGAGCAGCAGGCCATAGAGCAGATTGCGCAGGGTGATGTGCTCCCCCAGATTCAGATAGATGCTCGTACCCGGCACGCCATAGGCATTGCGCCCCACGGTGACCACGTCGTCAAGGTTTCCTTTTTCCAGCGCCAGAAGAGCGGTCATCACCTTGGTGGTGGAAGCCATGGGCAACGGCTCGTTTTCATTGTGGCACAGAAGAACCATGCCAGTGTTGCGCTCGATGAGCACCGCGGCGCGGGCCCCGGTTTCCACCTCTTCCTCGGCCCGCGCGCCGCCGCCCAGCAGCGTGAGCACCGCGCAGCACAAAAACAGCGTCACAGCCCGCAGCTTTGCAGGCAGCTTGTCTTTCATGATTTGGCGCCTTCCTCCTCGCCGCTGAAGTCGAAGGTTTCGATCTCGGTTTTATAGACCTTGCGGGCTTTCTTTTTTTCGCCCTGCTCCCCGTTCTGACTCAGGTCCTCCAGCAGCTGGGGCAGAAGCTCCACCACACGCTCCATGGCGCCGTTGGTCTGCGCGGGCAGCATTTTCACCGTGCCGTCTCCCACCACCAGAAAACCAACCGGCTGTACCGACACGCCTGCGCCTGTGCCGCCCGCAAAGGGAAATCCCTCGGCCGCCAGCGACCGGCTTCTGCTCTCATCGGCTGCATATTCGCCTCCGCCGGCGATGAAACCGAAGCTCACCTTGGAAATGGGAATGATCGTGGTTCCCTTCGTGCCCGTCACGGGCGCGCCTACAACGGTGTTGACATCCACCATGCTGCGGATGTTCTCCATTGTGGTCTGCATCATGTTGTCAATGGGATGATGCTGCATACGTCTCCTCCTCCGTCCGGTTGCGCCGGGCACGCGCACCAAGAAGTGCCGCGCCCAGCTGGATTGCCGCCATGCCTAGGCTCCCCAGCCGCGCGCCGATTATGCCGCTTGCGAAAACTTCCGTACCCTCGGCCCGGAAATCCATCTCCACGCGCCCATCCAGCGTCCGGGGCAGGGCCCCCGCGCAGGCCAGCGTCCGCAGCAGGGTTTGCAGCGCCGCGTAGCACAGCGCCGTGACGGCTGCATCGTCAAATGAAAACCGCACATGGAGATAGGCACTCTCCAGATGCACCGCGTGCAGCGCGCGCCTGAGCCGCTTCAGGCCAATCGCCCGCAGCGCCGGCCAGATCCACGGCTCCGAAAGGGTGCGCGCCACATCCTCCTCATGCACGGTGTGTTCCTCCTGAGGCTGCGGTTCCTTGATTTTGCGGAGAAAGGGCAGCCCTGCCGCCTGTGCGCGCAGTCGGTAGCGCACCTGTCTGCCCACGCGCACGCTTACATGCAGCGTGATCGGCGTGATGAGCAGCGCATAAATCGAAAATGCCAACAGATAGGGATTCATCAAAATAACACCGTCCCTGACGTATGGTTTTCCACCGTTGCGTCTTTATGATACGAATCCGCGTAAAGTTTACGGTTTCTTCATTTTTTCGCTATACATTCACAACGGGGGCGGGGTATGCTTACAGATGTATTGAAATAACCGGCGCAGAACCGTCAGGAGGAACTTGATTCATGGGCAAGACCATTGGCATTGACCTAGGCACCACCAATTCCTGCGTGGCCTTTATGGAGGACGGCGAACCCGTCGTCATCCCCAACGCAGAGGGAGGACGCACCACGCCGTCCGTGGTTGCCTTTACCAAAGACGGAGAGCGCATCGTGGGCGCGGCCGCCAAGCGCCAGGCTGTGACCAACGCCAGCCGCACCATCTCCTCCATCAAGCGTGAAATGGGCACCGATAACCGCATCAAGATCGACAACAAGGCCTTTACCCCGCAGGAGATCAGCGCCATCATCCTGCAAAAGCTCAAAAAGGATGCCGAATCCTATCTGGGCGAAACGGTCAGCGACGCGGTAATCACCGTGCCCGCCTATTTCAGCGACGGCCAGCGTCAGGCTACCAAGGACGCCGGCCGCATTGCGGGGCTTAACGTGCTTCGCATCATCAACGAGCCCACCGCCGCTGCGCTGGCCTATGGCATGGACAAGGGCGGCGCGCAGAAGATCATGGTCTTTGACCTGGGCGGCGGCACCTTTGACGTCTCCATTCTGGATATCAACAACGAGGTTATCGAGGTGCTGGCCACCGCGGGCAACAATCGCCTGGGCGGCGACGACTTTGACAACTGCGTGGCCAACTATCTGGTGGAGGAATTCAAGCGGCGCGAGCACATCGACCTCACCCGTGACCCCACCGCCATGAGCCGCATCCGCGAGGCGGCGGAAAAGGCCAAGATTGAGCTGAGCGCCGCGACCACCGCCTCCATCAACCTGCCCTTCCTGACATCGGACAAGACGGGGCCCAAGCACCTGGAAATGTCTCTCACGCGCGCCAAGTTTGACGAGCTGACCGCCCATCTGGTAGAAGCCACCATGGAGCCCGTGCGTCAGGCCATGAGCGACGCTGGACTCAAGCCCGCAGACCTCAGCCGCGTGCTGCTGGTGGGTGGCTCCACGCGTATCCCGGCAGTACAGGCGGCCGTGAAGCGCTTTACCGGCAAGGAGCCCAGCAAGGACATCAACCCCGACGAATGTGTGGCCATGGGCGCGGCGCTGCAGGGCGGCGTTCTGCAGGGCGAGGTCAAGGGCCTGCTGCTTCTGGACGTGACGCCCCTCTCCCTGGGCATCGAAACCATGGGCGACGTATTCAGCCGCATCATTGACCGAAACACCACCCTGCCCGTGCAGCGCAGCCAGATCTTTACCACCGCAGCGAATTTCCAGACCAGCGTGGACATCCACGTATTGCAGGGCGAGCGCGAGATCGCCAGCTGCAACAAGACCCTGGGGCGCTTCCGCCTGAGCGGTATCCGCCGCGCGCTGCGCGGCATCCCGCAGATCGAGGTGACCTTCTCCATCGACGCCAACGGCATCGTCAATGTCTCCGCCAAGGACCTGGGCACCGGCAGGCATCAGGAGATCACCCTCACGCAGAGCTCCAACATGTCCTCCGCCGAGATCGACCAGGCCATCCGCGACGCGGAGCGCTATGCGGCCGAGGATGCGCTGCGCCGCAAATCCGCCGAGCTGCGAAACCGCGGGGAGGAGCTGCTCTACCAGGCCAAGTCCGCCCAGAAGAAGCTGGGTCCGGAGGACCGCGAGCGCATCGAGACGCTGCGCAAGCGCGTGAAGGGGGCGCTGGACCAGAAGGACGACCGCGCTCTGGAGGACGCGATCGCGGATCTCACCCAGGCCCTGCAGGCCGTGGGCCGCTTCACGGATGATTCGGCGTCCTCCAGCGAGGACGGCGCGATGGACGCCTCCTTTACCTCCGGCGAGAGCGGCAGCTCACAGAACTGACCTTGCAGGGAGGGAAGGCAGCTTGTTCGGTTATGTGACCATCGCCGCCGGGGCGCTGACCCAGGAGCAGCGCGAGCGCTACCGCGCCTATTACTGCGGCCTGTGCCATGCGCTGAAGCACCGCTACGGTGCGCTCGGGCGCATGACGCTCAGCTACGATATCACCTTTTTGTATCTTTTGCTCAGCTCGCTCTACGAACCGGATGAGATCCGGGGCACGGCCCGCTGCCTGCCCCATCCCTTTCGGCCGCATGCCTACGTTCAAAGCGAGCTCTGCGACTACTGCTGCGATATGAACCTGGCGCTGGCCTATCATAAATGCCTGGATGACTGGCACGATGACCGAAGCCTTCCCGGCCGGGCCGAAGCCGCTCTTCTGGCGGAGGCCTATGGACGTGTAGCGGCAGCCTATCCCAAAACCTGCGGGGAGATTGAACGCTCTCTGGCCGCCATCAGCGTTCTGGAGCATGAGGGTGAACCCTCGCCCGATGCAGCGGCGAACCTCACCGCCTCCATGCTGGGCGCGATCTACCGGTATCGGGAGGACCTGTGGGCCGATACGCTCCAGCGCATCGGCGAGGGACTGGGGCGTTTCATCTATCTGATGGATGCCTATGATGATCTGGAGGCCGACCTCCGGCGCGGACGCTACAACCCGCTGAAGGACATGAGCCTGCAAGACGACTACGAGGACCGGGTTCTTGAAAGCCTCACGCTGCTGATTGCCGAAAGCACCGACGCCTTTGAGACCTTGCCCCTGGTAAAGGATATGGACATTTTGCGAAATATCCTGTATGCTGGTTGCTGGACGCGCTATCGTCAAAAGCAGATGCGGCGCGAACGCAGGCAGGGCGTACCGGCGCCCCGCAAGGAAAGCACGGCGGACCACGGGTCCGCCCAAAGGCATAAGGAGGACGGGGCATGAGAGACCCCTACGAGGTACTGGGCGTGTCTCCGGGCGCGTCAGACGATGAAATCAAGGCCGCTTACCGCAAGCTGGCCAAAAAATACCATCCCGACCTGAACAACGGCTCCGCGGAGGCCGAGGCCCGCATGAAGGAGGTCAACGAGGCCTACACACTGCTTATCAAGCACAAGGGACAGACCGGTGGCCCCAGTGGATACGGTTCCGCGGGAGGCTATGGTTCATCCGGCGGAACCGGCTACGGCTCCTCCGGCAGCTATGGGGGGTATGGTTCCTCCGGCGGCTACGGCTCTTACGGCGGTGGATATGGGTCATCAGGCGGTGGCGGTCAGGGCGGGTTTGACTTCGGCGGCTTTGGCTTCGATTTTGAGGACCTCTTCGGCGGCGGTCAGCGGCGCAACTACCAGTCTACCGCCTATACCGAAAACGACCCCGAGCTGCGCCCCGCCGCGCAGGCGGTGCTGGCAGGCCGCTACAGCGAGGCGCTGGGCCTGCTGCGCGGGGCCACGAACCGAAAGGCGGCGTGGTACTATTGGAGCGCCCGAGCCAATATGGGGCTGGGCAACCGCATCGCAGCGCTCAACGACGCCCGCACCGCAGTCAATATGGCCCCGGACGAGCCCGCTTTCCGCGAACTGCTTGCGCAGCTCAACGCGGGCAGCCGCGCCTACGGGCAACGCGGGACGCAGGGGGGCTTTGGCTCCTATCTTTGCGCCAATCCCTGCCTGACGCTGTGTCTGGCCAACATGCTGTGCAACTGTTGCTGTCTGGGCGGGCGTGGCGGCTTCTATTATTGCTAAACTGACCAGAAAAGAGGTTTTCTCATGACCTTTTGGCAAAAGATTAAACAGACCCTTCGATCCTTCATGGATGGCCGTCATGGCGCTGACCAGCTCTCCATGGCGCTGCTGTGGGCAGGACTGATCGCCTATCTGCTGGGCACCATCTTTTCGGGCGTGCAGGGATTTTTCCTCTGGCCGCTTTTGGGCATTCTGCTCACGCTGGCGGGAATCGCCGCCTATGTGCTGTGCATCTTTCGCATGTTTTCGCGCAATAACGACAAGCGCAGCGCGGAAAACCGCCGCTATCTGGCCATGACGGAGCGCCGCCGCACTGCCCGCCGTCAGGCCAAGGCGCGCTTTCAGAACCGGAAGAAATACAAATACTTCCGCTGTCCGGGCTGCAGGGCGTGGCTGCGCCTGCCCCGAGGAACCGGTGTGGTCACTGTGACCTGTAGCCGCTGCCATACCAGCTTTACCCAGAAGTCATAAGTCAAAAGGAAGATGCGAAGAGCATCCTTCCTTTTTTTCCTATTTTGCAATTTTTGTAACAAGGTTGGCTTCCTGACCCCGCTTTGTGGCTGAAAGCCCAGGAAAACCACCATATATCGCTATTTACAACCTTTGCAAATGATTGTACAATGAAATTCCACATCAGGGAAGATTTTGTCCTCTTCGTTCGTATTATGATCGTAAACACCCCGGGCAAACGGAAAATCGGAGGGATAAGCAGATGAAACGTTTTCTTGCGGTCCTACTGGTTGCGGTAATGCTGTTGAGCGTTCTGCCCGCAACCTCCATGGCAGCGTCCTACGCCACCGTTGTCGGCGGCTGGCTGAGGCTGCGCTCCGCGCCCAATTTTAGCGCGAGCACCATCACCAGCTATTACACCGGCACCCAGGTTGAGATCCTGGGCTCCAGCGGAGGCTGGTACAAGGTTCAGACGCCGGATGGCCGTACCGGCTATATGTACGGCAATTACCTGCGCATGGGCGGTTCCGTTCCCAGCGAGGGAGCCGCTTATGTCACCAGCTACAACGGCTACGGTGTGCGCCTGCGCACCGGCCCCGGCACGGGCTACCGCATCATCCGCACTTATGCGGTGGGCACGCCGGTAACGGTGCTGGAACGCGGCACCTACTGGTCCCGCATCAGCATCGGCGGAACTGTGGGCTATATGATGAGCCAGTTCCTGCACTTTGGCAGCGACTATCCCGATGACTCGAACGTGCTGTGCTATGCCACCATCTGGAGCAGCAACGGCTATGGCGTGCGCCTGCGCACCGGCCCCAGCAAGAGCTATTCCAAGATCGGCGTCTACAGCGTGGGCACCAAGGTGGCCGTGCTGCAGAAGGGTGCCGTCTGGGACCGCATCCGCGTGGGCAGCCGTGTGGGCTGGATGATGAACGAGTTCCTCATCTACCACGAGAACAACGAAGTTACCAGCGTCACGCTCAACAACTATATGCCTGTGGTGGGCAGCGTGCTGACCATGCAGGCCGTATCGCCCAGCACCGCTACCGTCAGCTATGAATGGCTGGTGGGCGGCGTGGTCAAGAGCACCAACACCACCTATACCGTGGATGCCAACGACGTGGGCAAGACCATTCAGCTGCGCGTAACGGGCACCGGCTCCTACAAGGGTACGGTCACCAGCGCGGCCACCAACGCCGTGGTCAGCAACACCGTGCTGACGGGCGTAACGCTCAATACCATCGCACCCGTCGTGGGCGACGTGATGACCGCTACCATCAACCCGGCGGGGGCTAACGTGATCTACGCCTGGAAGGTGGGCGGCTATCAGGTGAGCAACGCGGCCACCTACACCGTCACCGCCAATGATGTCGGCAAGCAGATCGAGCTGATCGTGACCGGTACGGGCGTGTACAGCGGCACGCAGAGCAGCGGTCTGACCGCGGCCGTAACTGCCTCCAGAGCGGTTGTCGACGTGGTGATCCGCAACGATAGCAATACCACCGTTGGCGCGGCTCCCTCTGTGGGCGACAAGCTGACCGCTGTGCCCAGCCCGGCGCAGGCCACTGTGACCTATCAGTGGTATCGTGACGGCGCGGCCATTTCCGGCGCAACGTCCGCCAGCTACACCGTAGCCACCGAGGATGAGGGACACAAACTGAGTGTCGCCGTAGCGGGCACCGGCTCCTACACGGGCGCTTCCACCTCCAGCCAGACGGCCGCCGTCGTGGTCAAGGCTCCCGTGCTTGGGCTGATCGTACCCACCTTTGACGAAGTGGTGGCCGGTTATGAGCAGCCTGCCGCAAAGGCGCTCACGATTGCCAATACCGGCAGCGCCGCCGCTACCATCGCCAGTGTCTCCTCCAGCGACCCGACCCGGTTTATCATCAACGCCACCGGCAGCACGCAAATTGCCGCCGGCGCGACGGACACCTCCTGGACCATCCAGCCCGCGGCAAACCTGGCCGCCGGCACTTACGGTGCTACCGTCACCGTGACCTATGACGGTGGAAAGACCGTCTCCTCCACGGTGTCCTTCGTGGTGAAGGAATCGGCGCCCGCGCCTGTATCCGAGCTGGTCATCGGCAACGTTGCATTCGACCCGCTGCAGGAAGGCTACAGCGTGCCTGCAGCCAAGAACTTCACCGTGAGCAACACCGGCAGCGCCGATGTAACCGTCAACAGCGCCGCGCTGATTGGCAAGAATCCCGACGCTTTCATTCTGGGCGGTACGGTAACGGCCATCAAGGCAGGCGAAACCGCTGCCTACAGCGTACAGCCCGCCGGCAATCTCACGCAGGGCACCTACGCCGCCACCCTGGTGGTCACTTACGACGGTGGCAAGACCGCGCAGGCGGATGTGAGCTTCACGGTAACCCAGGGCACCACTGCAGCACCCTCCCTGAAGGTGGGTAACGTTGACTTCGGCAGCGTCGTAAAGGGCAGCGCACCGGTCGTACAGCCGATCTCCATCACCAATGACGGCGGCTCCACCGCGACCGTCACGCGAGTCTATCTCTCCGGCACGAATGCGGACAGCTTTACCGTCAACGACAACGGCAGCACGCAGATCGCCGTGGGCGGACCGGACAACAGTTGGACCGTGCAGCCCAAGGCGGACCTCGCCCCCGGAACCTATACCGCACAGATCAACGTGGAGTATAACAATACGGCTTCTCCCGCTGTGGCCAACGTTACTTTGACCGTGACAGAATCCGGTACGCCTTCGTCTGCGGTGCTGACCATGAACGGCATCAGCGTATCGCAGCCGGCCGACAATCTTACCCCCGTCGTTCTCACCATTCAGAACAACAGCGATGTGGAAGCTGTTATCGAATCTGTAAAGGTCAGCGACGAAACCAACTTCACCACGAACTATGATGGAAGCACGCACATTGCGGCTCACGGGGAGGATAAATCCTGGAAGGTGATGCTCACGGCAGCTCCTGCTGAGAACACCTACAGCACCGATGCGATTGTCGTATACAACAGTGGTGCAGGCACCGAATCCAAGACCGTCCAGACCACCGTCACAATCAAAGTGACGGCCGCCGCTCAAACCAGCTTGTCGGAGAGCCAGAATGCCAATGCGGTCACCGGAGACGTTGTCGACGGCATGACGCCGTCCGATCTCCAGCCTGCCATGGATTCCAATCAGCAAATCCCCACCGACGCGGGTCAGCAAACCTATGTTGATCCTGCACAGCAAATGAGCGTGGAACCGGTACAGGAAACCAGCGTGGAACCGGTGCAGGAACCCAGCGCGGAACCGGTACAGGAACCCAGCGTGGAACCGGTGCAGGAGCCCAGCGTGGAACCGGTGCAGGAGCCCAGCGTGGAACCTGCGCAGCAGTCTCAGACGGAGCCTGAACCCCAGGCTCCCGTCGAGACCGTGCTGACCATTCAATCGTCCAAGAGCTCCATTGTCAAGGGCAAAACCCTGCAGCTGACTGCTCTCATCAACGATCAGGCCATCGCCTATGAGCAGGACGATACCTATCCCATTCAGTGGACGGTATCCGGAGCGCAGGCGAAGGGCACCACCATCAGCACCAGCGGCCTTCTGACTGTTGCGGCGGATGAAACTGCCTCCACCCTTACGGTGACAGCCACGCTGAAGTCGGACCTGAACAACTTCTGCTCTGTAAACCTGAAACTCAAGGAAGCGCAAACGACCGAAACGGGCGAGACCACTTCCGAAACGATGGTCAATGAAGACGGCACGAGCGATGTCGGGATGGAGATGCTCGATATGATGTTCAACCCGTAAATAAATCTGCGGCGTCCGGATGAACCGGACGCCGCTTTTGGTCGAAGCATCAAACAGGGCCGCCCTCAGAGGCGGCCCCGTTTTGGTTGTTCGTTATACGGTATGCTTTCCCATCGTACTGCGGATTCGGGAGGATACGGGCGGTGTGGCCTCCTCCTCCGGGGGTTCATTGGGCTCGTACGCGATGCCATCCAGCACCACCTTTCGGGAAGATGTCTGCGCAGGCGCTGGGGATGCCGGTTCCGGCACGGGCTTTTCTGCCTTGGAAGCAATGGTCGAACGAATCATCACACGTGAGCCGCTCTGGCTGGGTGTACCGGCCTCGGCGCGAGCGGGGGCCACAGGCGGCGTTGAGGAAGAAGCGCTGAGTTTCGGGGCAGGCGGCGGTACTGTCTCTGCTGCCGGCTCTAACACATCTGGTGCTGCATAGGGAGTTTCTGCGGCAGACGGTTCCGATGCTTCCGGTGCGGGAGGCGCCGCAACCGGCGGCACCGGGGGATTCGCTGCGGGGGGAGGCGTGGGTGCCTCCTCAAACGGCCGCGCATAGGGCGAAGGTTCATCCGCGGCATTGGAGGGCGGCAGGATGGGAGGCGGGGTATAGGCCGACGGAACTGCCGGAGACGGCGCGCGGGAGGGAAGCTCCTCATAGATTGCTCCCGCAAAGGGGTTTGTCCTTGTTTCCCGCGGCTTCCATGCCGACCAGTCGGCATCCTCTTCCGGCCATACGGGCTTTGGGGCGGAGGCAGATGCCGGGCGGCTGTAAGACGACGGCGTATTGTGACGGACGGGGCGGCGGCGCGTTCGGTGCAAAAGAATGGCCATGCCCGCCGCCATCATCACGATGCCGCACAGCAGCACTCCGTAGCAGTGATGCAACGCGTAGGTCATTGCGCCATTGATGGCGCTGACGATCAGATTCCCCGACGGCATTTCGAAGGAGGATAGCACCAGCTGAAGCTGGTCGTTTTGAACCATGGGCAGCACCGTCGCCAAAATTCCCACAAACGTTACCGCACACCCAATTCCAAACAGTGCCCCGCCGATGGTCCTGCGTACCTTCATCGCCCTGCCCCTTTCGTTTCATCAAGCATTGATCTGAAAGCATTTAACAGAAAATATTTCGTGCTCCGCCGCCTCTTTTCCTCCCCATTCGGCAGGAAAATACGGGCTGATGCAGAATCCTTTTGAAAGAACAACGCATTTTTGGGGGAGGCTCGATCGGTTTGGAAGGGTATAAGCTCACCTACCATGTCGACATGGTTTTTTGCATCGACGCCACGGGCAGCATGCGCCACGTGCTGGACCTGGTCAAGCAGAACGCGCTTAACCTCTACCGCGACATCGTGGCTGAAATGGAAAAGAAGCACAAGGTGATCGACCAGCTGCGCGTGCGGGTGATCGCCTTCCGCGATTACGTGGCCGACGGCGACGACGCCATGCTCAGCAGCGACTTTTTTGTGCTGCCTGACCAGGCGCAGATGCTGTATGACTGCGTCAACGGCATTACCGCCAAGGGCGGCGGCGACATTCCGGAGGATGGTCTGGAGGCGTTGGCTTACGCCATCCGCAGCGACTGGACCCGCGAGGGTGTGAAGAAGCGCCACATTATCGTCATGTGGTCGGATGCGCCCACGCATGACCTGGGTCATGGCAAAATCGCCCCCTGGTATCCGGAGGGCATGGCCAAGGATTTTGACGAGCTCAGCCTCTGGTGGGAGGATGAGCAGCTTGGCGGCAGCATGGATGAAAACGCCAAGCGCCTGCTCATTTTTGCTCCGGATGCGCCCTCCTGGAACCGCATTTCTTCCGAATGGGGTCAGGTCATCCATGTGCAAACGGTCAGCGAGGGGCTGCTGGATGTGGAATACCGGCAGGTGCTGGACGCCGTTTGCAACACCATTTGACGCGGAAGGGAGCGCCGCCCGTGTCCCAGCGCCTGCTTCGTGCCCAATACGCTGTTCTGCCCGGCTCCGGGGAGGACAGTTTTTGCATGCGTGGCGTCGGTCGGGGCGCTCTGCTTTGCGTGGCGGACGGATGCGGAGGACTTGGCAGCCGGCGCTATGACACCCTCGGCGATCACACCGGCGCGTTTGCCGGCGCGCGGCTGGCCACGCATGCGCTCTCGGCCTGGGTGGGCGATCAGCTGCCCATGCCCGGCTCCAAAGCGGAGGGTATGCAGCTGTGCCGCGAGCTGGGGGGCGAGTTGGAAAGCCTGTTTCACAGCTTTGCGCAAAAGCATTGTCCCGCCGGTTCACGCATCGTGGGCAGCATGCAGCGAAGCCTGCCCACCACGCTGTGCGCGGCCATCGCGGGCGGTCCCTCCTTTGCGAGCGATCTCTGTTTCCTCTGGGCGGGCGACAGCCGCGGCTATGTGCTGGATGCAGAAGGCCTGCATCAATGCACCCGCGACCACCTGCGCGGCGACCCGGACCCCTTTGAAAGCCTGTACCGTGACCGGCCCCTGAGTGCGCTCATCAGCGCCGACGCGCCCGTGGCACTCAGTCTCCGCCGCCTTCGCGTGCCTAAGCCCTGCGTGTTGCTTGTGGCGACCGACGGAGCCTTCGGCTGTCTGCCCACGCCCATGGAGTTTGAAATGCTGCTGCTCAACACCCTGCGTGCCAGCACCGACTGGGACGGCTGGGAACGGCGGCTGCTGAACCAGCTGAAAAAGGCCGCGCATGACGATGCGACGGTGCTGCTGGCCCCGCTGGGGTTCGAGACCATCGAAGACGCGCGGGAAGCTCTTGCGCCCCGGCGTGCACTGCTGCAAAAGCGCTTCATCACCCCCGTACGCCGAAAGCGGCGGGACATGGCTTTTGCGCGCGGCAAATGGCAGGAGTATCGCACGGCGTATGACTGGACGGAGGGAGGCACCCATGAGCGGTTTGATTGGCGGGTATAGGCCCCTTACCCCCCTGCGCACCGTGGGCAGCGGGAGCGCACGCTGGTGCATTGCGGCGCGTGGGCTGGAAAAGTACTTTCTCAAGCAGTTTCTCTCCCCTGTCTACCCGGCAGACCCCTCAACGCCGCTGGGCCAGCGCCAGCGCGAGCGCTGCGAGGCCTTTGAGGGGCAGAAGCAGCGTCTCTATGCGGCGCTGTCCTGCGTGATCGGGGATACGCTGGTGCCTGTGCTGGATTTCTTCCGCTTCGAGCGGCGCTACTATGCCGCCAGCGAAGCGGTGTTTCCTTCCGACCTGACGGCGGGCGATGCGGCGGCACTGGATGAGCGCGCCAAGCGGCAGGTGCTTTCGGACCTTGCGCTGTGTCTGCAGCGTCTGCATACGCAGGGCGTGGTGCACGCGGACCTCAAACCCGACCACGTGCTGCTGCTCAAGCGACCGACCGGTTACCGCATCCGTCTGATTGATCTGGACAGCGGCTTTCTCAAGGATGACCCACCCCAGAACCAGCGGGATCTGGAAGGAGACCCCGTCTACCTTTCGCCGGAAGCATTTCTCTACATGGCGGGACAGGATGCACCTTTGGGCCCAAAGCTGGATACCTTCGCCTTCGGCGCGCTGATTCATCGCGTGTGGACGGGCGATCTGCCCGGTTTCGATCATGCCAAATACACCTACCTTTACGAGGCGGCCCTCGATGGGGGAGATATCGCCCTCTCCCCCACACTGCCCGTCAAGCTGCGGGACGCGGTGCTGCGCATGCTGGACCCAAAGCCGGACAACCGCCCCGAAGATGCCGAGGTGACCAATTTGCTGTCCATATCCCCGGAAGATGCCCGGCTGCCACAGGACGCACGTCCCCTCAACGGCCTGAGCCGCTTCATGAAGCCCGCGCCATAGCAGAAAAGGCGCTTTCCGAAGGCATGCAGCCCGGAAAGCGCCTTGTTTTTCTTTGCTTGTCAGGAATGGATGGCTCGGCCCTCCAGTGCGTCCAGTGCCTCGCCTACCGCCTCCAGGAAGGTCGGATGCGGCCGCACGGCACGCATGAGCTGCGTGGCGGTCAAACCATTGGCGATGGCCACAGTGAAGGAGTCGATCATGTCGGTGGCGCGCTCACACATGAGCTGTGCGCCCAGCACGCGGCCATTCTCCGCGCTCACAACCACCTTGATGAACCCACGCTGGCCGCCCGCGATCAGCGTGCGACCATTCGCACCCATGAGGGCTTTCCCCACTTTGACCTCTATGCCCCGCTGCTGGCAGTCCGCCTGGGTAAGCCCCACGCTGGCGATCTCGGGCGAGACGTACACGCACGCGGGAATAGCAGTAAGGCGCAGCGGCGGTTACATTCAAAGTAAAAGCAAGGTTAAGAAATCAGGAGTGGGACGATAGTCATATAGCCACATTACAAGTACACATCCATCCACCTCTATGGCTGACGTGGTATGCGAAAGTCTTGTATATTCTGTTGGTATTATTGGGTGTGTATATCTGGTTCCGTTTTTACAAACGTAAACTCATGCTGGAAAACTCCCTTGAACTGGAAAAAAAGAAAAGCCAAAATGAACAGGAACTTAACAACGAACGTCTGCGCTTCTACACCAACATTACACACGAACTGCGCACACCATTAACATTGATACTCGGTCCACTGGAAGATTTAGTCAATGATTCTAACGTACCTGCTTTTTATAGTAATAAAATCAAGATGATTCACAGCAGTGCTATCCGGTTATTGAACCTCATCAACCAAATACTGGAATTCCGCAAGACGGAAACACAAAACCGAAAATTAACGGTAACCAAAGGAGATTTAAGTAGTCTGATTACAGAAATAGGTTTGCGTTACAAAGAGTTGAACCGGAATAATAGAGTAAAATTCCACATCCGTGTTCAGCCCTCAAAGACTAAACTCTATTTTGATACTGATATCATCTCTACCATACTGGATAATTTGTTATCAAATGCCATAAAATACACTCCGGAGGGAGA